>ERZ780208.3-NODE-3-length-249365-cov-25.879175_pt1 | contig 249365 bp, 207 predicted proteins | sample MGYA00511167_ERZ780208 | MGnify/ENA primary metagenome ERZ780208 (study PRJEB29588, sample SAMEA2159202) | human gut metagenome | biome: human gut; feature: human-associated habitat; material: faeces | place: Denmark | collected 2008/2010 ...
ATAAACGTGCCATCAATGCATCACCGGTTCTATATTCATCATTACTACTAATTGTAGGCAATATTCCACCTTTCATATAATGATATCCAAGATCATCATTCGGATCAAATCCTTCATTATTCATTTCATCACTCCATCTTTGAAACTTCTCCGCATTAAATAAGAAAGTGAAATCCACGTCATGTACTTTGGCGAAAGTTTGTTTCCACTTTACTATATTGTCAAGTTGCCATAGAAAATCATTTCTAAAAGTTCGTGAAGCAGAACCCCCAAAATCTTTCCAGCTTGGTTGTTCCGAAGATTTATGTACATAATCTGTAGCCCACTCATATCGTGGAGAGAAATTCATCTGATAAGATATATTAAAAGGTAAAGATACCTTAGCATAGATATTAGCATTCAAATTATTTATCACATTTCTCTTATCTGTATAATAAGAATCGATCAAAGGATGCTTCGCTGACGTGTCATCTCCCGGATTCAACTTCATTGTTCCATCTTCATGGATTGCAATATAGGCAAGTCCCTTTGCGCCATAACCCTTGGCAAAGTCAACGAGTGCATCAATCTTCTTTCTTGGCATTGCACCCTGTCCCTCGGCATTGATACCGCGCACGCTTCCGCCAGCTTCAATCGCATTCTTGAATACGACAAATTCACAATCCTTCACAACGTCTGTTACATCGCAAAGCTCCATACCAAAACGGAGATCCGGCTTATCAGAACCGAAACGCTCCATTGCCTCTTTGTATGTCATACGCTGGATTGGAAGCTGTACGTCTACGCCAATGACTTCCTTAAACAGCTTTGCAAGCAGACGCTCATTGACATCGATAACATCATCGACATCCACGAACGAAAGCTCCATATCGATCTGTGTAAATTCCGGCTGTCTGTCGGCACGCAGATCCTCATCACGATAGCAGCGTGCGATCTGGAAATAACGGTCGTAGCCGGAGCACATCAGAAGCTGCTTGTAAATCTGTGGTGACTGTGGCAATGCATAGAACTCACCCGGATGTATGCGGCTTGGTACAAGGTAATCACGCGCGCCTTCCGGAGTGGACTTACAAAGTGTCGGTGTCTCGATCTCGATAAAGCCTTCGTCTGCCATGAAGGAACGAACCAGTGTTGTCACCTTGCTGCGCATCATGATATTCTTCTGTAAGTCCGGACGACGAAGATCCAGATAACGGTATTTCAGGCGAAGATCTTCCTTCGTCTTGCTGTTCTCCTCGATTGGGAATGGTGGTGTATCTGCTTCTGCAAGGATACGGATATCCTTCGCGATGACTTCGATATCACCGGTTGCAAGATTCTCATTGACTGCGCCGCCACGCTTTGCAACCTCACCGGTAATTGCAACGACAAACTCGGAACGAAGCTTCTCCGCCTTTGCGAAGCTCTCCTCACCACAGTTTGCTTCTTCGAAGATTACCTGCAGAATCCCGCTTCGATCACGCAGATCGACGAAGATAATTCCGCCTTTGTTCCGGCTCTTCTGCACCCATCCCATCACGGTGACGGTATTCCCAATCATCGTATTATTTACTTCTGTACATCTGTGACTTCTGTGAAGTCCCTGCATTGACTCTGCCATTTTCATAGCCTCCTGTGTCTAAGTTAATTTATAAATACCTGCTCCCGTCTCTGTCGTTCTGAGTTCGCGATTATCTACATCAACTACGGAGCGTTTTCATATCATAAATAATGGTTAACCCTCAAAGGAATCCGCATAGAACTCTTCGAACTGTGTATATCCCTCTGCAGTCATCTGATCCTTCTGGAACTTCTTGTTTTTCTTCATGATCGCGATATTCACAATCTGTCCCTCGGCTCTTGCCTGTTTTGCCTGCTCTAAGATCTTAAGCAGCTTGTCGCTTGGCATCTTTTTATCGATTAGGTATGCGGTCTTGTTCTTGCTTCCCGGTATCTCAAAATCGCGCTCGAGAAGCAGCATGATGATTCGCTCAAAACCGATGGAGAATCCACATGCCGGTGTTGGCTGACCGGTGAATTTGCCGATCATCTCGTCGTAACGTCCGCCGCCGCCGACAGATCCGCCATACTCATCCATTGAGATCTCAAAGATTGGACCTGTATAATACGACATACCACGTACCAGAGTCGGATCAAATGCCATCTTGAAGTCCGCACTCTTCGTGCTCTCCACACTGTCGATGATCGTCTTCAAATTCTCAGCAACCTCTTCCGGTAAGAACGCGCCAAGAGTCTCCTTCAGATACTGTACACCACTGATATCGGCTGTTACCTTCTCGAACAGTTCGAGATATTTTGTCACCGCATCCTCTGCGTAACCTTCCTTCAGAAGCTCTTCCTTGACGCCATCCAAACCAATCTTATCCATCTTATCCAAGATGATAAATACGGTATCATAATCTGCTTCCGCAAATCCGCTGTAAGCAGCCATCGCCTTTAAGATACGACGGTCATTGATACGGATCGTGAAGTTCTTGAAATCCAGCTTGCCAAGCAATGTCGTTGTCGCCAAGATCAGCTCGATCTCTGCCAAGATTGTCGGCTCACCTAAGATATCAATATCGCATTGCATGAACTGTCTGTAACGTCCTCGCTGCGGGCGGTCGGCTCTCCATACATTTCCCATCTGCAACGCCTTAAACGGGCTCGGCAGTTCATTCGCATTGTTCGAATAATATCTACAAAGCGGTACCGTCAAATCGTAACGGAGTCCGCCGTCAACTAAGTCAAGCTCTTCCTTTGCCTCGTCGATCTTCAGCTTCTCACCACGTTTCAAAATCTTGAAAATGAGCTTCTCATTCTCGCCGCCCTGCTTGCTGTTCAGGTTCTCGATATGCTCGACACAAGGTGTCTCCATCGAATTAAATCCAAATGTCTTATAGGTATCCTTGATTAAAGCGATGCAGTAATCACGGATTGCCATCTCCTTTGGTAATATATCTTTCATGCCGGTTACCGGCTTCTTCTTCATTGCCATCTTTTTCCTCCCGCTTGTATTCATTCTCGTTCGATTTTAAAACGCTTTGCGCTTTCGGTCAAGCATTTCATCAAAACGGTTGATATAATCATCGACAGATTTGCAGTTTTCTACCCGCTCCACACGATTTTCCGCATGATAGACAAGCTTCGTCGACGCGCCTGCGCCCGCCGCAATGATATCTGTCATCTCTTCCATAATCAAAATATTATATAAGCATTCGCAGCCCGGCTTCGCATATCCGACATTCTCCAGATTACCACCGATATTCTTCTGCCGGTACAGATAATATGGCTCCATGCCAAGTGTCTGTGCCGTCTCCTGTGCCGCCGTATGCATCGCATCCATGTCATGATGGATTGTGGATTTGTAATCATCCATCTGCTGGTTCAGATTCGCTGCACGCTTGATTGCCAGGGAATGTACCGTCAGGCTCTCCGGTGCCAATGCCCGGATTTCTTCTAACGTATGTTTCATCGCGTGTAAGTCTTCTCCCGGAAGTCCCGCAATCAGATCCATGTTGATGTTATCAAAGCCCGCCTGCCTTGCCATCGCAAATGCTTCCTTCACCTGAGCCGCATTGTGTGCACGGCCGATCGTCCGCAGTGTCTCGTCGTTCATCGTCTGCGGATTGATGCTGATCCGCGTCACGTCATATTCCTTCATCACCGCAAGCTTCTCCGGGGTGATGCTGTCCGGGCGTCCTGCCTCCACGGTAAACTCCACAAGCCCATCGGCAACCTCCGGTTCCTGCAACCGGAATACGGTCTGAATCTGCTTCAATAGCACCGCAAGCAGCTCATGCGAGATCGACGTCGGCGTTCCGCCGCCAATGTAGATTGCCACTAACCGTTTGTGCTTATACTGTTCTGCCACATAGGCTAACTCCTTACACAGCGTGTCAATATAGGTCTTTGCTTTCTCCGCATAAATCCCAATCGGATACGATGTGAAGGAACAATACAGACACCGGCTTGGGCAAAACGGAATCCCGACATACAGACAATAGTCGTTGTCAAGATCAATTCCCTTCACCAGACGATGCTCGTTTTCTGCCACCGTCGTTGCAAGCTCTGCTTTCTGCACGCTTGTGTCGTAGATATCGCGGTAATATTGTACGATTCTATCGTGTATTTCCTGCTGTTTTTCATGTGTCCGATCTACATGCTCCTCGGCATCATGTCCGTTCATGCCAGCTTCATCTGTCTGTTCCGCCAGATACTCCAGAAGCTTCGTCATCGCGATCTTCGTCGGACGTACTCCCGTCAGGTCGCCCCACGGAAGTCTCCGGTCTGCAAACTGTCCAAGCAGCCGGTAAGACGCCATTTTCAACACATTTCGGAATTCTGGCTTATTCCGGTAATCAACAAGAATCTTCGCCCGCAGTCCACAGGTGGATATCAACAGCTTATCCTTATACGCCGGAAGCTCTGGCACCTCCTGCAGATCATCCGGCTTGTCGCACTCATGTCCATGCTTGCACACAGTGAGAATCGTAAAAGCTTCCTCATATCGGATCAGGAGCCGCAGATCAAAATCGTCGGACAAGCCCGCGTCCTCGACGATCTTTACCCCCGGATAAAACGCCATGATCATCGCCCGCAGGTCGTTGTTATATAATTGGTTATTCTGGTCTAGCAGTATCATCTTAGAAATACGGATTGCCCGTCTTTTCCTTTCCAATCATTGTCTGTGCATCATGTCCCGGAAGCACGAGTGTCTCATCTGGAAGCACAAATAATTTCTCACGGATGGCATCTTCCAAAGCCTTCGCATCGCCCGTCGGGAAGTCCGTTCTTCCGACACTGTAGCAAAACAGGGTATCTCCAGTAAAGACAACATTCTCCTCTGGGAAATAATAGCACATACCGCCCTTCGTATGTCCCGGCACCAGCAGGCACTTGCATTTCCGTCCAAGTACCTCGATCTCAGCGCCATCCTCCAGATAGATATCCGCCTGTGCTGTAAATGCTGCGCCAAATGACGATGACAGATTCAGAGCCGGACTCTCCATGACTTCCTTCTCCTTAGCTGCCGCATACACCTTAATATCCGGGTACTCCTTCTTCACGCCAGCCAGTGCCCCGATATGGTCAAAATGTCCATGCGTCAAGAGCACCGCCTGCGGATGCCAGTTTCGGTCTTTCCAGTCCTTTATCAAAATATCTGCTCTATCTCCGGGGTCAATAATCACCACTTCCCGTGTATCTGTATCTCCCATTGTATAACAATTCGTCGCACAGATACCGAGCACTTTCTTTGTTATCTCAATCTTTCCCATAAAACTCCTTTCAAGGTCAGACGCCACTGTGATTGTATCATTTTCCAATTCGTAGATAGAGTTGGACACAATCTACCAATTCATATGCAGACCGTTGAAGCACGCTGGCACTTAATGAGCGACTGCTCTTTGTCGCGAATTTAGTACCACTGCGTGCTGAACCGAGCGAGAGCGCGTCTGCATAGAATTGCGTAGTTTGCGTTCAACTCCTCTACCATTTTGTAAATTTATGAATCACCCCGTCGTACGCTCGATATCGATGATCCCTTCCACGTTCCGGATCTTCGCGATCAGCTTGTTGAGCTGCTCCTTCGAGCGAATCTCAAACTTCACGGAAACCGTCGCCTTGCCCTGCTTATTGACACGGACATTCATACCTGTCAGGTTGATGTTCTCCTCATTGAAGATCTTCGACAGCGAGAACACCAGTCCCTTACTGTCGTTCGCGTAGATGTTAATCTCCGTCATATACATCTTCTGATTCTGCAACAGATCTTCAGACCATTCCGCCTCAATCAGACGCTTCCGGTCAAATTCATCCATGCAAAGAACATTTACGCAATCGGTACGATGAATGGATACTCCACGTCCACGCGTGATGTAACCGACGATCTCATCACCCGGTACTGGAGCACAGCAGCGTGAAAAACGCACTGCAACATCGTCCATACCTTTGACCACAATACCACCCTTGGCATGCTTGTGACTTTCGCCTCTGCCCGGTGTGTTGATCTTGTCAACAATCTGTTCCTCTGTGATCTTCTTTGCTTCTTCTTTTTTGTATTCTTCCTGCAGACGGTTGACAACCTGTCCTTCTTTCAGGCCGCCATGTCCGATTGATGCAAGCACGGCATCCCATGTCAGGAAGTTGTATTTCTTCATTACCTTTTCCTGCAGTTCCGGCAGCAAAAGGTTCGATAACACGATACCCTTTGTCTTACAGTATGCCGCCATCGCATCTTTACCACGCTGGATATTATCTGTCTTGTTCTCCTGCCGGAACCACTGGTTAATCTTCGTCTTTGCCTGTGAACTCTTTACCACAGACAGCCAGTCCATACTTGGACCTTTGGAGTTCTGCGATGTGATAATCTCAACACGATCACCATTATGAAGCTCTGTCTCGATCGGCACCTGCCGTCCATTGACACGCGCACCAATCAGCTTGTTTCCGACCGCCGTATGAATGCTGTATGCAAAATCAATTGGTGTAGAACCAGCCGGAAGATTCTTGACATCGCCCGCTGGTGTAAATACATACACCTGATCTGAAAACAGATCCAAATCTGTCTTGATGGCGTTCATGAATTCCTTGTTATCTGTCGTATCGGTCTGCCATTCCAGAATCTGTCTGAGCCAGCTTAACTTCTGCTCTTCGTTATCGTTCTTGCCACTGCCGCCTTCTTTGTATTTCCAATGTGCAGCAATACCATATTCCGCGGTACGGTGCATCTCGTAGGTTCGAATCTGAATCTCGAACGGACGACCACCCGGTCCAATCAATGTCGTGTGGAGAGACTGGTACATGTTCTCTTTCGGCATTGCGATATAATCTTTGAAACGTCCCGGAATTGGCTTGTATTTCTCATGAATAATTCCGAGTGCCGCATAACAATCCCGTACCGTATCGACCTTGATACGAATTGCATGAATATCGTAAATCTGGTCGAGCGTCTTATTCTGCGTGATCATTTTCTTATAGATGGAGAACAGATGCTTGACACGTCCGTCTACCTCTGCCTCGATGCCAGCTTCCTTCATATACTGCTTAACCTGTTCTACCATCTGTACGATGAAATCCTCGCTCGCATTCAGTCGTGTGGTGATCTCTTCCTTTAAGTTCTTGTATACCTCTGGATAGAGATACTGCATGGAGAGGTCATCGAGTTCGACCTTGATCTTGGAAATACCAAGACGGTGTGCGAGTGGTGCGTAAATATCCATCGTCTCACGCGACTTTTCGATCTGCTTTGCCGGTGACTGGTACTGCATTGTACGCAGATTGTGCAGACGGTCGGCAAGCTTGATCAGGATGACACGGATATCCTTCGCCATCGCAAGGAACATCTTACGCAGGTTCTCTGCCTGAACCTCGATCTTATCCTGTGACAGATCGAGCTGTGTCAGCTTCGTAACGCCATCGACAAGCAGTGCTACCTCTTCGGAGAATTCCTTTGCAATCTCCTCCCGCGTCATGACCGTATCCTCTACAACATCATGCAGGATTCCTGCTACGATCGTCTCTTTATCAAGTTCCAGTTCTGCCAGAATGATTGCCACGCAAAGCGGGTGAATAATATATGGTTCCCCGGACTTTCGCTTCTGACCTTCGTGCGCTTTGCTTGCAATCTTATACGCCTTCTCGATCTCCGACAGATCCGTCGTCGGACGATACGCGCGAATGGTAGCAATCAATTTTTTATACAATTCCTCCGGCGGCGTAAAATCCTCCGGTTTACTGATTTCTTTTTTCAGTGTATCATGTGGTATCTTATAGGTTGTATCCGCCATAAAAATCACTCACCTTCGTACTGTACAACAGATGCTACATCGTAGCCCTCCAGCAATTTTCTTCCTCCAAGATCGGTCAGCTCGATCAAGAAGATCATCTTTACTACCTCACCACCCAGCTCTTCGACGAGCTTGGCTGCTGCCTGAATCGTACCGCCTGTCGCTATCAGATCATCGACCAGTACAACCTTGTCGCCCGGCTTGATCGCATCCTTATGGATCTCGATCGTTGCAGAACCGTACTCCAGATCGTAGCTCATCTCGACTGTCTCACGTGGCAGCTTTCCTTTCTTACGAACCGGGATAAATCCCTTCTTGTTCATATAGGCAAGTGGTGCGCCAAAGATAAATCCTCTCGATTCTGTACCTGCGATCAGATCATAGTCCACTCCATCTAACAGCTTGTTCAGCTCATCAATTGCCAGTGCATACCCTTCCGGGCTTTCCAGTACACTTGTCACATCTCGGAATATAATCCCCTTACTTGGGAAATCCGGAATACTGATGATATAATCCTTTACACTCTTCATTTGCGCTCCTCCTACCTTCACTTATGCTCTATTTTGATGTCTCATAATATACGCTTTTCCGGATTGATACCGGCTCCATCTGAATCGAAACGGTTCCATTGAATTCGTTCTTCTTCATATGATACAGAATATCAATCAGTGCATGGTTTTGTAAACCCTTCAATATTTTATCACATTCTTTGTCTCCAAACCACACTTTTATGTTATCCAATAGCTCTTTTCCACGAAATACCATGCCGTTTATGCGCGTGCCATTGCCATCGACAAACGTGCAACGTGCGTATTGCCCTTCATTTCCAACCATTTTGATCGATCGAATACCCATTTTCACGATACCGAACAATGGTCTTACATTGGCAGTTCCGTATGGTTCCAGCTTTGAAAGCTCCTCATAGAGGGGCAATGTCAGCTGCTTGATGGCACAGGATTCATCCACATACAGCTTCTCGACGAGATCTGCGTCTGTCAGATTGCAATCCCGGTTTAAAGCTTCGCGTAACGGTTCGAGTGCTTCGCGCGTAATCGTAAAGCCCGCCGCCATCGGGTGTCCGCCAACCTTCACAAACAACTCTTTATGTTCACAGAGCTTATCAAACATATTATACGTCTCGATTGAACGCCCGGAGCCTTTCAGTCCCTGTCCATTTTCCGCATCGGCAAAAACAAGCGTCGGACGGTAAAAGGCTTCCTTCAGCTTGCTCGCGATCAGTCCCGCGATACTCTCATGAATCCCCGGCATATACAGGACGATAACCTTATCATCCCCGATTTTCTTTTCTTTCACACCATCTTCGGTCAGAATCATGCGAATGTCCTTTCGCACCCAATCCGTTGCCATCCGCACACCGCGGTCGGTCATCTCCTTCCGCAGTTCGTTGAGCTTCGCCATATCCTGTGCCAGGCTTTCCGCCCGCGCCGGATCATCGGTCAGCAGCAGCTCCACGCCCTCTTTCGCACTTTCCAGTCGTCCGGTCGAGTTCAGACTCGGACCAATCCGGAAGCTCAAATGATGCACCTCGATTGGCTTTCCATCAAGACCTAACGCTTTCTTCAACGCATTGATTCCAAGATTCGTACTGTTCGTAAGTCTCCGCAGTCCATGCTTGACGAAGATTCGGTTCTCATCCGTCAGTGGCATGATATCACACACCGTGCCAAGCGCCAAGATATCCATATAGGCATCTTCGTCTTCCCACGGAAGCTCCGTCACCCGGTATAAATGCCGGATGAATTTGTACGCCACACCAGCGCCGCATAAGTCCTTGTAGGGATATGCGCAATCCGGGCGGTGCGGATCGATCACGGCATCCGCGTTCACATACAGATAATTTTTTTCTCCGTTTTCCGTCACCTCGCACGGCACCTCATGATGATCCGTAACGATCACCGTCATTCCAAGTTCTTTCGCCCGGGTGACTGCGGTCTCCGCCGCAATTCCATTGTCACAGGTGATAATCGTATCCACGCCATCGGCGTATGCCGCTTCCACCAGCCGTACATTCATCCCATACCCATCCATGATCCGGTGTGGGATATCATAAGAGACATCTGCCCCTGCCTTTTGCAGCCCTTGATACAGAATATAATTCGATGTGATGCCATCTACATCGTAATCGGAGATAATACGGATTTTCTTTCCTGCCCGAATCTTTTCTTTCATAATCTGGCAGCCCTTGTCCATGTCCTTCATTAACGCTGGATCATGAGTGTATGCAAGATCATCACTCAGATAACACGCAACCGCATCTGGCTCCGTGATCTCCCGGTTCACGATGATATGCGCCAATATCGGGCTGATCGAGAACCGCTCTGCCAGTGCGCGGATATCTGCGGCTGGCTGTTTCACCCGCCATTCTTCTTTTTTGTACTCCGACATATCTGTGTTCCTCTCTTCTTCACTTAAAAATGGGGCTGCCGAAACAGCCCCACCTTATTTTACTTATGCATTTTTCTTGGAGAATTTCTTCTTCATTGTATACCAGAGTGGTCCGGTGATACATACAGATGAATAAGCACCACACACGATACCAAGCATCAATGTGAATGTAAATTCTTTCAGAGAAGTTACGCCCATCACGAACAATACAAATACCATGATAAAGGTTGTCAGGGATGTATAAATTGTTCTTGTAAATGTCTGTCCGATACTCTTGTTGACAAGCTCTTCCAGACTTTCTTTACTATCCTGTGTCCGCATATTCTCACGAATACGGTCGAAGATAATGATTGTCGCGTTGATCGAGTAACCTACGATTGTCAGCATACACGCAATAAATGTATTACCAACGGACAGTGTTCCGATGGAGTATGCCGCAAATACAACCAATACATCATGTACAAGAGCAAGCACCGCACTGACACCAAACTTCACGTCAGAGAACCGGAACGCAATGTACAGAAGCATCAATACAGAAGATACTGCAATCGCTACGATCGCATCTTTCTTCATCTCACCACTGATGGTAGAACTGATACTCTGGTTGTCCACTTCTGTTGCCTTAAACTGTGATTTCAACAGGTCGTCAATCTTTGCACTCTGCTCTTCTGTAAGCTCGGATGTCTTGAAGATAACCTGATTGTTTCCTTCTACTGTCTGAATCTGAATCGTTCCAGCATCAATACCCGCTGTTTCTGCTATCACTGGTGCAACCTCAGACTCTGCACGCTCCAGTGTATATACATCGTCCTCTGCAAAAGTAGCAGTTGTTGATGTACCACCGGTAAACTCCAGACTGTAATTTAATGACTTGCCAATTCTTGAATGGTTTACACCGAGGAACGCAAGTCCTGCAATGATCACGATCAAAGAAGCAACACCACAAATCTTGAAGTTCTTTACATATCCGTGAATCTTTGGCTCCTTTGCCTTACCATACATCTTTGGATTCTGTACGCCAAGCTCTAAGAACGAATTCAAAAGCATCTTTGTCACAAACAATGCGGTAAACATAGAAAGGACAATACCAAGCATCAATGTAACCGCGAATCCCTTGATACTACCAGAGCCAAGGATCATCAAAACAACGGTTGCAATCAAAGTTGTAATATTACCATCCAAAATCGCGGAAAGCGCTTTGGAGAAACCTGCCTTCACTGCCGCACGCACACCGCTGCCTGCAGAGATCTCCTCACGGATACGTGTGAAAATGATGACATTCGCATCCACTGCCATACCGATTGACAGGATAATACCTGCAATACCAGGAAGTGTCAGTGTGATGTGTCGGATGCTCAGAATCAAAAGCATCAATACAACATAACCTGTCAGTGCTAAGCTGGCAATAAATCCTGGAAAACGATACAGTACAATCATCAAGATACATACCAAGCCAAAACCGATCGCACCGGCGATCAAGCTTGTTGATACTGCTTTCTGACCAAGCTTTGCACCAACGATATTATACTGAATCTGCTTCAACTCCAGAGGCAGCGCACCAATCTTAATTGTTGATGCAAGGCTTTCTGCCTCATCATAGCTGGAAATCTTATTGATAACTGCATTACCATCTGTGATTGCACTCTGTACAGTTGGAGCACTTGCAACGGCTCCATCATAGATGATATAGATTGGCTTTCCAATATTGGCTGCAGTTGCAGTTGCAAACTTCTGCGCACCTTCATCTGTAAACTGAAGCTGTACAACATAATCCTTCACTGTACCACTGTCGTCCACACCTGCCTGTGCGTTCTTGATATCAGAACCTGTCAGAACTGCTTCGTATGCATCGTTCGTACCATTGTTCTGATTCTGCTGCCAGATTGTATAGTTCTCGGAATCAAGGAACAGAAGCTGTCCCGGCTGACCGAGTTCATCCAATACGTCATGCGCATCTACCTTCTCTGTGTTCAGAGGAATCTCAACCGTGATACGGTCATTTCCTTCCTGATACACTTCACCTTCTGAGCTGTACGCATCGACTCTTCGCTGCAGCTTATCCACAGTTGCTTTAATCTCGTCGCTTGTCGGCTTCTCATCCTGAATCTCATAGGTTACGGACAAACCGCCCTGCAGATCCAGTCCCAACGGAACATTCGCAGTTTTACCGGATTCATTCTGTCCTACACCAGCGATTGCCATATAGATACCGCCAGCCAGAAGCAGGAAGAAAATAATCAGATTGATGACTGCTTTTCTTTTTGTTTTCTTCATCTTTTTGTCTCTCCTTCATTTATTTTACTCTGCCGCTTCGTCTTCTTCGTCATCCGCCAGAGCTGCTTTCATCATAATGGCACATTCGACACGTTTCCGCTGCAATTCACAACCCACATCGTATGCGTCTAATATATTGCCATGGAACTGATACGAATTCGCTGCACAGCCGCCACTGCAATAAAATCTTGCGAAGCAATCCTTGCATTTGTCCTTGGCATAGACATTGCAAAGCTTGAATTCTTCCACGATATCGTTTCGTTCTACACCATGGAATACATCACCCAGTTTGAACTCATCGTGTCCAACAAACTGATGACACGGATACAGATCTCCAGTTGGTGTCACTGCCAGATACTCCGTACCGGAACCACATCCAGACAGACGCTTGTACACACACGGGCCACCATTTAAGTCGAGCTTGTAATGGAAGAATGTCACTGGTTTTCCTTCCTTCTGCCGGCGGATCAGATCAACTGCCAGCTTGTCATACTGCTCGAAAATCGTTGGTAAATCTTCCTCGCGGATCGCATAATCATTCTCATCTGGTGTGACAACCGGCTCAATGGAAATCTCCTTGAATCCAAGCTCGGTCATCAATTCAAAATCCTTCGTAAAGTCCAGATTGTTTCTCGTAAATGTACCGCGCACATAATAGCTCTTATCGCCGCGCTTCTCCACGAACTTCTGGAACTTCGGCACAATAATGTCATAGCTTCCCTTTCCATTTCTGGTTGGCCGCATCATGTCATTAATCTCTTTTCTGCCGTCGAGACTCAATACAACGTTTGAAATCTCTCTGTTGCAGAAATCAATGACTTCATCATTTAACAGCATACCATTTGTCGTCAGGGTGAAACGGAAGTTCTTATTTGCCGCCTTCTCCTTGCTTCGTCCATATGCTACGATTTCCTTCACCACATCAAAGTTCATCAACGGCTCACCGCCGAAGAAATCAACTTCAAGGTTTACACGGTTTCCGGAATTCTCTATCAAAAAGTCAATCGCCTGCTTGCCAACTTCCAGACTCATAAGTTCCCGTTTCTGACCATGATATTCTCCCTCATCTGCGAAACAATACTTGCAGGCAAGGTTACAATCATGTGCAATATGTAAGCAAAGCGCCTTGACTACGGTCTTTCTCTTCTTAAAATCGATAATGACATCCTTGAACACATCTTCCGTGAATAACAGTTCCTTTTCTTCTAACTCGGAAATGTCGGAATACGCATCCTTGATATCTTCCTTACTATAGGTATCTCCATACTTCTCTAAAATTGCCTGTTCAATCTCTTCGAATTTCTTATCCTTGTACATCGCAATCATATCATATACAAGGTCATCCACTACATGTACGGAGCCGCTGCACACATCAAGCACGATATTATACCCATTGTTCTTGTACTGGTGTACCACTTTCTTAGTCACTCCTATTTCTCTTATTCATTAAGGAAAGGGGACATCGCAGGATATCCCCTTTTCTTGTGCGAAGTGTATGTATTACACTTTCTTTATCTGTAATTAGTTGTTCTCGCAGCTCTGGTTACCAACTGTACAGCTTGTCTTACATGCTGACTGGCAAGATGTCTGGCATTCGCCGCAACCACCCTTAACTACAGTGCTCTTCATTGTCTTTTCTGTCAAAGTTTTGATTCTCTTCATCTTTATCGCCTCCTACTAGCATTATTAATGGATATTTTATCACATGTCCTGTCATTTGTCATCATTATTTTTTTACATTCTACTTGTAAATACGCATTTCTGCCATGTTTTATGACAGAAATGCACCGATTGCCCCTCCACCGAGGCAGATCAATGTATTAAGCAACCCGGATTGTATGATTCCCTGTGCATTTCCACGCACGATCAAAGATAACACAAGCAGGAGCACCGCATAGAACAATCCGAGCAACACGCCCCACAACAACCGCTTTACTTCCATGCATTTACCGATGAAGAATCCGCCGATGGCACTCGACAGCAGATAGATAAACACAACACCCAGTTCTACAACATTCTCACTCAATCCCAGCTTATACAATGCAAATGCCAGAATTAAAAGCAAAAGCCCGGTCACAATGTACGCTGCAACCAGTGCCTTTAAAACACAAAACGCAACCCGTTTTTCCATATAGACTCCCATTCGTCCGGTGTGGCAGACCGCCATACCCACTTGCTTTGGTTATATATATGAAAAATGAGTTGCGTTTATTACTTTCTATTTCACTTATTTACGCTTTCGCACTGGCTTTTTTCTTTGGTTCCTCCACGAGTTCCCCTGCCTTCTTCAATGCAAGCTTCGTAATGACAGGTCCTATCAGCTCGTAGATAACAACACCACACAACACGATCGTCTGGATCTGCGCGGCATACTGTGGCAGCGATTTACCTGCCGATGTGGCAAGACCAATCGCCACGCCCTCCTGCGGCACAAGCGTCAGACCAAGCCATTTCTGGACAACCTTCGGCGCCTTCGAGATCTTCGCCCCGAACGCTGCCCCCAGCGCTTTACCAATGATACGACCTACGACATAGACCGCTCCAACAACTCCGACAGATACAATGACCGTGACATCCAGCGATGCTCCGGACAAGATGAAGAACATCATGTAAATCGGTGGCGTGATCCGGTCCAGCGGCTCATAGATCTTGTCGCTCTGCTTTGAAATATTCGCAAAGATCGTACTAAGCATCATGCATGCAAGCAATGACGAAAATCCTACCATATCAGAAACGCCCACGCACAGACAGATCATCATGATCGTAATTGCAAGACGGTTGCCCCGACCGGTGTAAAACTTCACCAGCAGTGCCATGATGACACCAAGCACCGCGCCGAATAACAAACCGCCGAATATCTCGACACAAGGGGCAATCAGAAGCTTGCTTACCGGTGCACTTCCGCTTGAGCTGATCACATTGGCTACTGCCATCGAAAGTCCATATGCAATCAATGCCACCGCATCATCAAGTGCCACGACCGGAAGCAGGGTGCTTGTCACAGGGCCTTTTGTTTTATACTGCTTCACGATCATCATCGTAGATGCTGCCGCCGTCGCAGATGCAATCGCGCCAAGCGCCAGTGCAAAGCTGACATTATATCCGAGCAGAAGCAGAATTGTATCTACAACAAGTACTGCTCCCACACCTTCTGTAATTCCTATCACGAGCGGGGTTTTCCCTACTTTCTTCAAAAAGGTTGTTTTAAACTCCGCACCAATCGAAAAAGCAATGCATCCGAGCGCCAGCTCTGTCACCAGGTCCATACTGTCAATCAATTCTTCACTCAAAATCTTCAAACAGTTCGGGCCAATCAGCAATCCGATTACCAGATATCCTGTTACGTTCGGGAGTCGCATCTGTTTGACAATCTTGCCCGCGATCAGTGCTGCAAGCAGCATGATTCCCAAATACGTTAATATATTCAAATCCATGATTACGCACCTAAGCCTTCCACAAATGATACCGGAAGTGCAAACATAATTCCGGTGTTCGGCTTGTCCAGTCCGATCACATCGTTGATCGTCTTGCGTGCCTTCTTCATTTCTTCATCATCTACGACAAAGAACATCATCTTTACCACTTCATGATCGTCATCATCCGCAAGGATGGAACGAAGCATTCCAAAGATCGGAAGGTCATCCATCTTCTCGACAACACTCGCCATACCGGTACCATCAACGATCGTACCTCCATGAATCCCTTCTTCTACCAGTTCCTTACAGATCTCGCTTACCAGATCCTCATGTTTCAAAATAACAACCAGCAAATTCATGTTACTCATTTTTCTGTCCTCCATATTATTCTCGTATCGAACAAGATATATTTTATTCCAAAGATGTATGTAGATATGATTCTACACAGACACGCTCTCGCTCGGTTCAGCACGCAATGGTACTAAACTCACTACGTTCGTTAAGTGCCAGCGTGCTTCAACGGTCTGTCTTAGAATCATATCTACATACATCTTCCATCTACATAGTAGTCTTGTTCGACACTATATTAACTCCTTCAGACGGTCGATGCGTCCGAATTCATATACTTTCTTAGCGTATTGTTTCGTGGTGTCGTTCGGCTCGATCAGATCGATCACCATAACCGGATACATGCCGGCACGCCCCGCCGATACGATTCCGTTGATGGAATCCTCCACGGCGATTGCCTCCTCCGGTCTTACATCCAGCATCTCACACGCTTTCAGGTAAATATCCGGTGCAGGCTTACCATGTGCAACCGTATCTCCGAACACCAGCTCATCAAAATACCGGTCAATATGATGCGCCTTCAGATATCCCGTGGCACGTTCACGCACCGTAGAAGTTGCAAGTCCAACCTTAACACCTTTTTCTTTCAGATATTTTAATGTATCTGCGACGCCCGGCTTTAGTTCCACGCCGTGTGCCCGGATATGCGCGTCCAGCTTGTTCACGACCGCTTCCCGAAAATCAAAATAATCAATCCCCATACCGACGACATCTTCAAAGCTCTTCTTGTTTGTGTACTTCGTGCCACCCGCGATACGCTCGCAGGCAACGACCATCACATCATCCGGGATTCCCAGCTTCTTGCCTTCCTCTAACTGAAATCTCCTGTATAATTTTTCCGTGTCCGTAATGACACCATCCATATCAAATACAACTGCCCAAAACATCTTCTTTATTCCTCCACGCGGACAACGATTGCAGAATAATTATCCGTCTTTGTCATGTCTGCCCGCTTCAGCACGTATTTTCCCATTGCATCTAACCAAGCCTGTGCAGAGGACGCTTCCTTGTATGTGGCAAGCATCTCTTCCTCATAGACATACTCCCAGAAACCATCCGTCATCAACACAAACGCCTGTGTCTCTCCGCGCTCCACAACCGCACTTATATCATACGTTTTCGTCCCCCACTGTGCGCCCATCGCACGCAGCAGCTTGTTCCGATCCTCGTGCGTACGGATCTCGGATTCCTTGATTTCTCCGGTATCGCATAGAATCTGTACTAAGCTATGGTCACGCGTTCTCTGATATTTTGTTCCATTCTCGTAAATCCGATACAATCGGCTGTCCCCGATATGCGCCCACTGTATCAGGTCCGGTGTGATTACAAGCACAACTGCCGTTGTCTTCATGGAGTTGCACAGATCCCGCCGCACCTGTTCTTCCAGTAATTCTTTTTGTGCCTGTTCCAATGCATCCTTGAAAAATCCGGCATAGTAGCCCTGTTTTTCAAATCCCTTTGCTATGCTTTCTGCGACCAGCTCCGATGCTATTTCCCCGCAGGCATGCCCGCCAAGTCCATCACACAAGATCAGGCAGAGCTGTTCTTCGTATGTTGCTTTCCGTATGTAATCCTCGTTGTGATCTCTTCCCCCTTGCTTTGTCAGCATCGCAACGTCTACCATGCGTCAACCTCCTACCAATTTTCCCTGTTACCGTTTTCGCTTTTCTGATTATAATATGCCCAGCGGTAGTTTGCAAGCAAAACAGGAGCATGTTTCCATGCTCCTGCCTGTGTAACCTGGTTTTATCTCCGGTTAATTATTCTTTTTCTTCTTTGCTGCCAGAATAATTGCAATTCCACCGCCAAGCACTACAAGAACGCCAACACCAATCAATACATACAGAAGTACATGACTCTTCTCTCCATATGTAAAGCTGATCGTCTGTTCTGCTTCATTTCCGGCATCATCATGTGCCTTCATTGTAAGCTTATAGTCGCCCTTTTCCGTAACTGTAATCGCAGCAGCATTGTCCTTGATCTCAACTGGAGAACCATTGAGCGTTACCTCATCCAGAGTATCCTCATCCAACTGAAGGGATACGTTGATGTCGTACTGCTCGTTCTTAATCTCTCCATCTTCTACACCCGTTACAATAAAGGTTGGTGCCTTTGTATCCAGATTGAAGTTTACTGTTTTCTCAGTTGCATTTCCAAGTTCATCTTCGGCTGTAATCTTCATCTCATATGCGCCGTCCTCGACTTCGGATGTTCCGTCATACTCGCTACCATTCAAGTACATATGTGCATCGCAGACAGTCAGGTCATAGATAATGTCGTTCAGATCGTAATCCCATGCAAAGGATGTCAGAGTTCCTTCATATGCGCTCATGACCTTTGGATCAATCACTGGTTTTGTCTTATCAATCGTGAAGGAAACCTCCTGTGTATCCTCATTACCTGCGGCATCCTTACAGTTTATCTGAATCTTATAAATACCATCCTCTGTAAATGTGTTTCGGATCAGCGTCGTTGCTGCTGTCGGATTATATCCGGTAATCTGCAGATCCTCTGTTTTTTCCTTATAAGATGTTGGATCAAGATATGTTCTTGTTGCCTGAATCGTTACAGACTTTGTCAGATAGAAGTCCTCCTCGATCTGTGCCTGGAACTCTACCTGCTTTGTTGTCTTGTCGTTATTTGACATGCCACTCAGCGTAATGATTGGCTTGCCTGTATCAATTCTTACCGTATAGCTGGTTGCCTCTGCGGTATGTCCAGCACGGTCTTTACCGGTAAATGTTACCTGATACTCACCTGTCTCACTAAGTGTCTCTGTCATCGTTGTCACACGTGCAGTTGGCTTGAAGTCGATGGTCTTGTAAGCGGCTTCTGCCACACTGTCGTTTGCTTTTCTTGTGATCGTGATCGTACCAGATGCATCCCACCAGAATGCCTCTGTCATACTAAATGTCAGGGTTGTTCCTGCGTTCAGTGTCGAACCGGAAGCAGTTCCTGTAATCTGCAGTTCTGGTGCTGTCTTATCAACACGGAACTGTACATTTCTTTCTGCACTCCGGTTTCCTGCCTTGTCCACAGAATATACCTTTACCTGATAATCAGCCTCATCTGTATAGCCAAATACCCGGTTGTCTGTCTTCAATACATCCGCGGTTACCGGAAGCTGATCCGGTACTGTCTTAATCAACTGGTAATTGAAATCATGTACGTCTTCGTTTGCATCGCTTACAGAGAAAGCAACCGTTGCATCGGAAGTCAGATCAACAACCCCCATATTCTCAGAGTAAACCATACCTCCATTGATTACTGCAGCAATATTCGGTGCCTCTGTATCCTTGATAAATACAACCTGCTTTTCAGCAGCATTGTTGCCTGCATTATCCTGTGCATTGATCTTGATTACATGTGCACCAATACCGGTTGAAACATAGCTTGCCCGGTACTTGTTAGATGTACCGATTCGCTGCCATGTTACATTTACCACGTTGTTATTATCTGTTACTCTTACTCCGGAAGCTGAGATATTCTCATCCTCATAAGTAAGCTCTACCGTTACATTAGAACGATAGAAGTAATCGCAAACGGTTCCATCGAAGTTCTTTCCTGGCTGCTTGCCAGCAGTTGTACCCCCGGAAATCTTTGCTGTGACAACCGGGATTGTGTTATCCACGCGGAACTTCATCGTCTTGGAATCAATGTTTCCTGCCTTGTCTGACACATTGACTGTCACGGTGTAGTCACCATCTGCGGCTTTCTTGCCGATCAGGTTATTCAATGTGAAGCTGTTTTCCTGGCTGACATTTACCAGTTCCTTTGCTCCACTCAGATTTGTTGTCACATCGATGTCTGGTCCCTTCACTGTGATCGTCGCCTGATTGATTGTCAGGTTATCCGATACCGTTGTCTTGATCAGTACCTCGCCATCCAATGGCTGTGTAATGTTTGTCTTTCCATTGACTGTCAATTCCGCCTTAGGATTTGTCTTATCGACCTTGATCTTATACAGATTGTTTGGAAGCAGGTTCTCACTTGCATCCTGTGCATTAAACACAAGAGATGTACCTGTAATTCCTGCTGACTCTGGAATCGCAATCTTTCCATTCACAGAAGTCTGTGTTCCATTCAATGCGATTTCCTTGTCTGTTACATTTGCCTTGCTTCCTGCCAGAGAATAACCGGCATTTGCAAGTGGCGATTCCACGCCATTATCACCAGAAGTAATCGTATAATTGATTGTATATTCCTTATACCATGTGCTATCGTTTGCCTCATTGATCGATACGGTTGGATTCGTACGGTCATATAAAATTGTACCAAGCGTTTTAGATGCATCCTGTGGGTAACGAATCTTCTGTGCATTTCCATCTATCACATTCAGATACATACTATCCAGCTGTGCATTTATATCCGTCTTAGCAGGCAAATCAAATTTTACCGTTGTGCTGTAACGATGACTGTCTGGATTTTTGTCATTATCAGTGTCAGCAACATCCTTTACCTGGTCATTCGTACCACCTGCAATCAGTTCAAATTTCTTCACAACGTAAGCAGAGCTTGCAGTCACTTCCAGCTGATATTTTTTATTTGTATTCTTTCCTGCCAAAACATCGCTTGTTACATCGTTTCCAACTGCATCCGTAATCACGCATTTATCTACGCGCAGGGTATCATCAATCTTTGTTACACCACGAAGTGTCAAAGTCGTTGATGGATTGCCCGCGTTATCTATTGCTGAAACTGCGACCGAATATGGAAGAGTCGCATTTAGCTCACCCGATGGAATATTGAATACATACTTATTGCCCGATTCAAGTGTGAAGTCTCCTTTGTCTGAGCTTACTTTTGCAACGCCGCTCAAATCATCTGTTACTTCTACCATATATCTATACTCTGTATCCAGTTCCGTAACAATCGCCGTTTCTAAACTGCCATCCGCTACATCTTCCCATGTACTGCTTCCATTCTTTTTCTTCTGGATAACCGGATTTTTTACTTCTGGAGCAGTTGCATCGTACATGATATCTTTTATAGCTTTATTATCTGAAAGTATTGTATTTGTGTCTTTTTCATATACAACAATCTTCAATCCAGAAAAGTTTGTAGATGCAATATTTGCATCTGTTGGGATCTGAATCTTCGCTGTAACAGAATATACACGTTTCACACTCTCTGCATTTGTAACTGGAGCTACATCTGCAAAAGAAACATCATCTCCACTTTTTACCTCTACCTTGCCTACATTTTTGGTAGATTCCAGTGTAATTTCAATCGTCTTTGGCTCACGGATGATTGCATCACTTATAAGAAGATCTCCATCCTCACCTAAGAATTTAACACTCTTAATCTCTGTAGAGTCCGTAACCTGATGAAGTTTTACCGGATATGTGAATGTTTCTGACTTATTTCCCTTATTATCTTCGGCTGTCACTGTAATTGTGTTATCGCCTTCTGCTAAATCTGTTTTCTGAATTGTGATCTCATAATTACCCGTTATCTCATTCTTGCTGGCTAAAAATGGTTTTGAAGTATCGCCATTCAAATATGCAGTAACATTTTTTACTCCAGATGCATCCTGATTTTCTGCTGCTACATCCTCTACCTTTACGGTGAACCGATAATAATTTTTGTTTCCATAATATACGCCGTTGTCATCTGTATGTCCTGTATCAAATGCAACGTATACATTCCCATCTTCTGACTGCTCTTCTGTAACCTTCGAAATCGTTGGTGCCTGTGCATCATTACTTATATGAGTCGTGCCAGCGTCTATGTATTCGAGAACCTGTGATGATGCATTATCAATCAATGCCGCATATGCGTAAACTTGTTTTCCGTTATTCTCTGCATCTGCAGAAATTTTAGAATCCCATGAATTCCAAGTATAACTTGCTACATTTACTAATTCCTCTGACGTTGCAGGATTGTCTGTTTTTACATAATATTTTAAGCTTGTGTTAGGTGGTATATCAAAGGGATCCACCCATACTCCTATATATGCTTCATTTACATATCGATCCGCCGTCAGCGCATCTGTGTGCGCGTTATCACCATACAGTCCCGCAATACCTGTAAATACCGTATCCAAACATACAACATTCACTACATATTGCAATTTCCAAGAATCCGTATCTTTCGCTCTTGCATAGATTCCAATCTTACGACTCTCTTTAACGGCATCATCCTGTAAGTCTGTCTCTCCATTATTTGTCAATGGGCGCAATGAAGATGTAATTTCTGAAGGGATTTCAGCATCTACACCAAAAGCAGTAGTAACTCCCAACAAAGCCAAATCTGTATCATTGCTTTTAAGTTCTGGCAATTTTAATTTCGTTACACTCTGTACATCTTTTAACAGATATACTGTTTTTTTTGAGATTCCTGGCACAATAGCGCCTGTATCATCTTTGTTGATTCGTATCTCCTCAGATACATCCACGGTTACACCTACGGACGAATCTGTGACAACCTTTACACCTCCAGTTGCACTCCCCCCTTCTGCTTTCGCGCCATTCTTATCACCGACATGGTTTGCAAATGGTACAATCAGCAGAGCAAAGACAACCCATAATGCTATGAGCTTCTTTACCGGGTGTTTTGAATTGTTTGATTTTGTTTCTTTTCTTTTCATCCTTTTTCTCACCTACCCGACTCTATACTTTCATCTGAATGAACAACTACTATATTGTAAATTACTTTTACCTTCTTCGCTAATGTTCCGGTTGTCAGCACGCTTGTACCTTCCTCGTCATCATCTGCACGTAATACATCGGTTGCATCACTGTCGTCATCGTCGGCACGCAATACATCGGTTGCATCACTGTCATCATCGTCCATCCGCAGAACGTCGGTTGCATCCTCATCGTCTGCATCGTCTCCCCGAAGTACATCGGTTGCTCCGTCATCTCCTTCGTCATTCCGAAGTACATCCGTTGCCCCGTCATCGCCTTCGTCATTTCGAAGTACATCCGTTGCTCCGTCATCTCCTTCGTCGTTTCGAAGTACATCCGTTGCTCCGTCATCTCCTGCCGATGTATCCCGAAGCACATCTGTTGCCTCATCATCCGCACCTGAACCGAGTACTTCTGTCTCGCCATCATCCGGTGTATCATAATCATTGATGCCCGGACGAAGGATGTCGGTCTCTTCAAACTTCTTTTCTTTCTTCTTTGATTTCTCCAACAGTTCGGTGGAATCGTTACCATTAGCCTTACGATCCTCCCGCGTAGAAACCGCTTCTTTCGCAGTGATCTTTCCACTTCCCATGTTGTAGTATTTTTCCTGTTCTTTCTTCGCTACGCTGCCCGGACTCGCTGTACCATCCTGCATTTCTTTCATTGCCTTTTTCGCAGCACTTCCGGTCAATTCTCCAATTACCTTCGGTATCTTCAATACAATGAATAACACGATCGCCGCAATCAGAAGGAGAATCGCCAGTACCAAGCCGCCATAGAAACATATCTCATATACGTTTTGCATGCTGATCACTCTCCCATCTCTGCTGACTGCGAATCATCGGAATTTGCATCCGGTGCCTGCGTCGCTTCTTCTTCGCTGATATCATAGCTACCGTCCTTCAACATCTGCAACGTATCTTTTCGTTTGTACCATGTTTTGTTGCTGTCGATGCCAAGCACGTTACCACCATCATCAAATACCTGAATCAGCTTCTTTGTCAGATCTGGAATCTTCGTCGTCCAAAGCTTCGGATCCTGCTCCTGTGCCTCACACAGACGATACAGATAATCCAGATGCTCTGCATATACGTTGTCGCTCCACTCGTTCTTTGTACCGAATACCTTTTCTGCGGCTTCGTATATCTTGAGTGCATCATCTGTCTTGCCCTGTGCGTCATAACAACGTGCTTCCGTCATCATCTTATTGTAATAAGACTGGTTATACGCGTTGACAGAGGAACCACCCAGCGAAATGCCCGGATCGCTGTCTACCTTCATCTTCAGGATTCCAATATAGTCTTCACAATAACTGATTGCCATCGAATAATATCCATTGGCAACTGTTTCATTATCTGCATTTTCCTTGGCAAGCTGCTCATAGATCATAATCAGGTTATCGTCGTAACGATAATTCATATCCATAACTGCTTCTTCGTCCAGATCATTGCCTGTGTACTCGTCCAGATCTGCAACCGCCTGTTCCATCACCGTACTTGCCTGTTCTGCGATGCTTGTCTCCGCATCCTTGCTGACGTTTGTACTGTAAATCTCGCCGATAATACGATAGTTTACGAACTTGGTTGCTTCCTGGTTCGTAAAGTTGTTCTCGTTGTAGGTTGCGAAATCATTTACCGCCTGCATCAGCTCTGATGCATCCGACGTACTGTCAGATCGCAGCTCGGAAATGGATTTGTAAAAGCCTGCAAGCTTTCCATATTCCTCGTCCTTCTCGTCAATCATGCCGAAATATTTGGCTGCCTGACTGTAAGAACGCTCTTCCTCAAAATAAGTAAGTGCCAGCTTGTAAAGCACTGCGCTGTTTTTCTCAACACCACCATGTTTACTGCTGATTCGATTGGAAACCAACGTCAACGCATCATCCAGATTCAGCGTAGATTCCGTTCCGGCTTCCTCCGCCTTGTTCGTAGCATCAATGTATGCCTGTATGTACTGTTCGTAAGCTTTTTCCTCCGAGCCGTCCAGTTCGATTGCTTTCTTGAATTCTGCCGTTCCGGCTTCGTAATTCTCTTCCCGGCAGTAGTTCATACCATTTTCGATATACTGGTTGTAGTTGTTCAGCCTGATCCGCTGCATACCGGAATATCCGATTCCGGCTGTGATACCGGATACAACTGCCAATGCCACGGTTGCTGCAAAAAGCCCAAGCTTCTTCTTGTTCTTCTTCCGGTAGCTGTCGTCAAGCTCATCGTAATGCTCCAATGCATACATCAGCTCCGTACAGTTCTGATAACGGTCGTTCGGATCTGCCTGTGTACATTTTAAGATGATCTTCTCCAATCCAGAGGACAACATCGGATTCCACTCGCGGATCGGCTTGATCTCATACGGTGGCTCACATGGGTTCTTTCCTGTTACGATATGGTACAGGGTTGCGCCCAGATTATAGATATCTGTTCTTGCATCTGTATTGTAGATACCACGTCCCTTGGAATCACCGAACTGTTCCGGTGCTGCATAGCCTCTCGTACCAAGTGCGGTTGTATCTGCATTGTTCTCTATCTCGTACTCTTTTGCTGTACCGAAGTCGATCAGCTTTACGCCGCCCTCCGGCTTGATCATGACATTCGAAGGTTTCATATCCCGGTAGATAACCGGTGGATTCATGTTGTGCAGGTAATTCAATGCACTTGCAAGTTGCAAGCCCCACTCTACAACTAACTCCTGTGGCTGCGCGCCTTCCTTCTTCAATCGATCCTGAATCGTATCACCCTCGATATAATCCATAACAACGTAGATTGTTCCATCCTGATTGATGATATCTACGATTCGCGGCAACACCGGATGATCTACGTTCTTCAGAATATTCGCTTCTCGCTCCAATCCCTTAAGCAACGTCTTTGCGGATTTCTTTCCATCATTCTTGATCTCCTTGACCGCCCACTGCTTGTTCAAACGCTTATCACGGGCAAGGTACACGATGGACATACCACCTCGACCAACTTCTGCCAAAATTTCATATTTTCCGTCTAGTACGGTTCCTTCCTTCGTCATGGCAAACCCTCTCTAAATCAAATCGTGCGAACCATTGCTACTGTGATATTATCACGTTCCCCACGGTTCTTTACTAACTCTGTCAGATATATTGCTCCATATTTCATCTTTTCCTCGTCCGTCGCCTCACCCGGTCCGATCTTCTCGATGATTTCCTCCGGTGTGATCACATGACGGAATCCGTCTGAGCAGAGCATATAAACTGCATTTCTTGTTGCAGTTCCCTTTGTAAATTCCGGCTCAACAACCGGCGATGCGCCGACACACTGCAACAGTACGCTTCGTCTCGGATCGATTTTTGCCTGTTCCGGTGTCATACGTCCCGCTGCCAGTTCTCTTGCGATAAATGTCTGGTCGTTTGTCAGTTGCTTCGCTGTCTTTGTAAGCTCATACACGCGGCTGTCGCCCACATGCACAATATAATACTGATCCTTGTACAACAGGATTGCAGATACCGTCGTACCAAGCTGCAAATGATTTTCCTCTCCATATGCGCCCAGCCGGCGATTCTGAATCTGGATAATATCATCCCACTGTGATACAAGATTCTGCTCTGTGAATGTTCCATTTTGGATTTCATCCACCAGCGTGTCATCAAACCATGTACAAAATGCTTCGATTACCTCTTTGCTGGCAACCTCGCCTTTTGCGAGTCCTCCCATGCCATCACACACGATTGCAAATGCAACATTTCCCTCTTTTGTGTTCACAACCTTGATTGCAAGAGAGTCCTGATTCGTTTCTTTTCTTGTACCTACATCGGTGTGATATGTTGCAATGTACTCCATATTACTCTCCTTTTCTCAGAAGGAATGTGAATTCCTCATCTCCCAATCGAACTTCTGTCTTATGCTTCAGAAGCACTTCCTTACCCGGCTGCAACTCTACCCCGTTTACATAGGTATGGTTTGTAGAATTGTTATCCTTAATATAGTTCACGCCATCGCGCTGGATTACAATACAATGCTCCCGGCTGATTGCGCTGTTGTTCTCTATTGCATAATCGGCTTTCGTCTTTGACTTACCGATGATAAATTCTGGTTTTGTAATATTGATGATCTCACCAGTTGATTTACGCACAAAGTGTGGAATCGGGCGTGCACCGCCAAGCTGTCCCATCAGGTTGCCGTTCTGCATCTGTGGCGCCTGTGGTCTTGGCATCTGTCCCATCATAGGCTGCCCCATCATTGGTTGTCCCATCGGAGGACGCTGTCCACCCATCGGTGGTACTGGCTGCCCCATCATCGGCTGTCCGCCCATCGCTGGACGCTGTCCCATTGGTGGCATCTGTGGCTTTGGCATTTCCGGTTTTGGTATTTCTGGCTTTGGTGCCTCTGGTGCTGGTGCCTGTGGCTTTGGCATTTCTGGTTTCGGCATCTCTGGCTTTGGTGCCTCCGGTGCTGGTGCCTGTGGCTTTGGCATTTCCGGTTTCGGCATCTCTGGCTTTGGTGCCTCCGGTACCGGTGCCTGCGGCTTTGGCATTTCCGGTTTCGGCATCTCTGGCTTTGGTGCCTCCGGTGCTGGTGCCTGTGGTTTTGGCATTTCTGGCTTCGGCATCTGCCCCATCGGTGGTATTGGCTGCCCCATTGGCTGTCCGCCCATCGGTGGTACCGGCTGTCCCATTGGCTGTCCGTTCATCGGTGGTACCGGCTGTCCCATCATTGGCTGTCCGCCCATCGGTGGTACTGGCTGCCCCATTGGCTGTCTGCCCATCGGTGGTACCGGCTGTCCCATCGCTGGCATACCCTGTGGACGCATGTTGTTCATCACGCCGACACGATTTACTTTTACATTCTGGTTCTGTACTTCCGGAGCTGCGGTTGTATCCGCTTCCTTCTTAAGTCCCTCGTCTCTTGTATAGAAGAGACCAAGTTTCTCCATCTCCGCATCTACAAGCCCCTTTAATTTCATATTGGAATAATGATCCGTATTGATCAAGGTCAGGATTCTTGCTACATAATCATCCTTGTCTGCTTCATCAAAGCGCATATGTGACACAATATTTCGGAAGAAATCCGGGATATCAGACTGTCCCAACGGATCCTGCTTTACAGGAACCATAATGCACTTTACTGCCTTGCTCTCAGGATCTACATAGATATAATTCAGATCGCGTACCAGATAACAGATCTGCACACCTGCTGCACCAATCTCAAATGCACACAACAGTCCCTTCAGGATTGCAAGTACATCTGCCTTCTTCAATGTCTGACGCAGCATCACTTCCAGAGAAGTGTCATGATGCACATAAGAGACAATACTTCTCTTTCCATCCTCGTCCTTGTACTGGAACGGAATAATATTTCCGAGCTGTGCAACCTTGTCTGACACTCTGTCGTCATAGACATCTGCTACTCCAAGCTGATACTCCACCAATGTCATTCCGTTTTGTTTTGTTACATTTAACTCTAACCCCTTCATTTGCTACCTCCTCATGATATGATCATCCTAATTAGCGAATCTTAAATGTAAATTCTTCATCTGCAAGTCTTACGAGAGAATCATGTGTCAGAATTTCTTCTACCCCATCCTCTACACGCTTTCCATTCACATATGTATGATTCGTAGACTTGTTATCTTTGATATAACATACCCCATCTTTTTGAATGATAAATGCATGCTGACGGCTGATCGCTCCATTTCCGCCAACGGTATAGTCCACACCTCTGGTTGCCTTTCCGATCTTGAAGATCGCCTTGTTCAGCATGATACGTTCTTCTGTACTTACACGGATCAGATATGGCAATGCTTTCGGCGAATTGGTTGCTGCAGTCGCTGCACTCACAGCACCAACGGCATCTTTTACAAGCTCTGTTACAGATTTATTCAAAATAGATGTACTCTTTGGCTTCTTGTCCTTTTCATCGTCCTTTTTCTTCTCAATGTTCATGTCATCGTAGATATCCTCGATCACAGGCACCTTGATGTTTTCTGTCTGTCCGCTTGTCGGTTCTTCGTTTTGTACGGTTGTTTCCGGTTCAGCAGACTCTGCTGTCTCAGCTGCTGCTTCTGCCTCAGCTGCCTCCATCTCAGCCTCTGTCTGCTGGATGATTGCCGCACGGTTTACCTTTACCACATTCCGCTTAACCACAGGTGGCTTGTCTAAGAAATGATCCAGATCTTCCAATGTCTGGATATTCTTGGTTGGCTGTGCTGTCGGCTTTGCAGATGGAACTTCTCCAACCAGCTCCTTGATCCGATCCTTGATCAGGTTGATATCGGATTCCTTCTTGTTTGTCTTTAACTGCAGCTTCTCGCCACCATTTGTTGCCCCCTCTGGCTTCACCTGTGACAGGATCTGCTCTGCAGCTGGGGGAACCTCTGGTTTTTCCGCTACTGGTTCCGGCTCTGGTGCTTCCTGCTTTTCCATCACTGGCTCTGGTGCCGGTGCTTCCTCGACAGGTGCTGGTGTCTCCTCGACAGCCTCTGTCGGTTCTGCCACCTTCTCCTCTACCGGTGTTTCTTCTTCCTTTACCTGCATACCAGCTGGAAGGATACTTTCCAGTTCTTCCTCTTCCTTTACAGGTTCCTCTGCTTCTTCCTCTTCATCTTCTTCATCGTCGCCGATCTCCGGAAGTGGTGTGTCATCCTCTTCCTGCAGGCCGTTCATGATGTCACCGATATTTTCTGCCGGTGCTTCTTCCTCTGCACTTACAACTTCTACACCGTCTGCATCAATGGCGCCAGCCTCCTCGAAGCTGATTCCTTCCTCTTCCATCAACGCCTCTGCAAGTCCGATCAAGCCACGCAGATTAAAGTTATCTCCATTGATATACGTGAGGAGCTTACCAACATAATTCAGATCCTCTTCCACATCGTATTTCATGTTCGCAAGCAGCTGGCGTACAAAGCTCTTGAATTCTACGGAAAGTGCACCCTTGCTCTCAATCGGCAGGCACAGGAACTGTACCGTCTTCTTCTCTGCATCCACATAGATAAATCCACGGTTCAGCAGTACATACGAAAGCGGAATCGCCTGCTCCTTCAAGGAAATCATCTCCTGTGCGACATTCCGCAGGATGAGCAGTACGCTCTCGCAATCATGCTCCTGTGTGATGTACTCTTCCAGAGATGTCTTACCCGTAATCTGGTAGGTCAGATAATCATAATCGTCATCTTCTTCATAGATAATCTCTATCAGTTCTTCCGGCGCATTGTCCTGACAGTAATCCAAAACATCCTCATCTAACTCACAATCCTCGCCCATTGTGTATGACAGATATTTTTCTTCGCCGATGTTTCGCGCCCTAAAATTAAAAGTTCTCATAACGTCCCTCCTAATACATTATTTATTCCTATTGTGATTCTTCGGTTGTCGATTCCTCGGTGGAAGCTTCTCCATCCGGTGTCACGCCGTTTGGTCCACCAATAATCTGTGTATCTATGTGATCTTCATAGTTTTCTGTAAAGATATGTGTACCTGCATCTTCGTCGCCAACATGGTAATACAGGTAATTATGCTCTTCCGGATACAATACTGCCTGGATACATGCCAGTCCCGGATTACAGATCGGACCTACCGGAAGTCCGGCATTCTTATAGGTGTTGTATGGAGAATCCAGTTCCAGATCCTCATACAGAACCTGACTCTTGTCATACATTCCATCGGTCAATGGATATAAGACAGTCGGACACATCTGCAAAGGCATTTCTGCTTTCAGACGGTTGTTGATAACACCTGCAATCGTCGCACGTTCTGAATCCACCTTTGCCTCACGTTCTACAATGGAAGCTCTCGTCACAAGTTCAAATGCACTGTATCCAAGCTCTGCCGCACGATCCTGCAGTTCCTGTGTATAGTAGTTGTCGAACGTTCTCAACATATAATCGACTAATGATTCCGCTGTCGTCGACTCATAAATATCGTAAGTTGCCGGGAACAGGAAACCCTGTACCTTATAATTGACATTGGCACCTGCCGGTATGTCTGCCAGATATGCAAAATCAGATTTCGTAACCGATTTGCATGCATTTAAAAATTCAGTTGCAGAACAGATTCCCTGATCTTCGCACCGCGCTGCTATCATCTCTACCGTAAAGCCCTCTGGCACAACAAGATAATCAACTGGCTGATCTTCCTCGAATGTCGGGCTCATGGCTGCCATCATCTGCAAGGTTGTCATACCAGTATTCAAGGTGTATGTACCACCATGCAGCTTGCCACGATACTCAGAGTCCTGCAGACGCTTTGTAAATGCACGCGGATAATTGATCAATCCATTGTCCTTCAGGATCTGCGCGATTTCCTTGACAGATGCGCCTTCCGGAATCGTAACAGTTACATCTTCGCCCTGTGTCGACTCCGTTCCCTTGTATTCGTCCATATAATCATCGTAATAGGTTCGTATATGTTTATAGGTCATATTGGCAAGTGTGACAATCGCCACCAACAATATGATTCCCTTCACGACTCGAATCACCGTTTTTCTCACTTTTCGTACCTCTTCTTTGCATTTTAGTTTACATAACTTTTTAAAAAATTACACACTTGATGTAATTTTACAATAATGGTATTATACTATCATCTTTTAGATAAAAATACAAGAAAGGATGATAAATTTGAGTAATCCAATTGTTACAATGACAATGGAATCCGGCGATGTTATGACGTTCGAACTGTATCCGGATATCGCACCAAACACAGTAAAGAATTTTATCTCTCTGATTAAGAAAGGGTTTTACGATGGATTGATCTTCCATCGTGTCATCAATGGTTTTATGATCCAGGGTGGCTGCCCTGACGGAAATGGTACCGGAGGTCCTGGATATTCAATCCGCGGCGAGTTCGCGCAGAACGGATTTGCAAATGATCTGAAGCACGAACCGGGTGTTCTTTCTATGGCACGTACCATGATGCCGAACTCCGCCGGTTCGCAGTTTTTCATCATGCACAAGAATAGTCCGCATCTCGACGGAAGCTATGCTGCTTTCGGCAAGATCGTGGATGGTCTGGATATCGTGAATAAGATTGCAGATGTTCCAACCGACTACATGGACCGCCCGCTTGAAGACCAGCGTATCAAGACCGTTACCGTCGACACGAAGGGTGTCGAGTATGACGAGCCGGAGAAGATGTAATCTTCTTAAACGGACGCACAGCGTACAAAAATAGAAATCCCCTGCAGACACGCTCTGCGGGGGATTTTTCTCTACATCTCTTGCATTTTCTTGAGGAATGCCTTGGCGCGGTCGGTCTTTGGATTGTCAATGACATCCTCCGGCTTTCCTTCCTCAACGATCACTCCGCCATCCATGAAGATCACGCGGTCGGATACGCTCCGGGCGAAACCGATCTCATGGGTTACGATCACCATTGTCATCTTCTCGGCGGCGAGTTCCTTTAATACCTTTAAGATCTCGGCGGTCAACTCCGGATCGAGTGCCGATGTCGGCTCATCGAAGAAGAGCATCTTCGGTTTTAACGCAAGCGCACGGGCAATCGCCACACGCTGCTGCTGTCCGCCGGATAACTGATATGGATAATAGTCACCCTTATCTTCTAAATTCATCTTGCGAAGCAGCTCCTTCGCCTCGGCATATACCTCGTCCTTGTCACGCTTCTGCACATGGATCGGTGCATCTGCGATATTCTTCAGAACCGAATAATGCGGAAACAGATTAAAATTCTGGAACACCAGTCCGTAGTAGCTCTGGATCTCTTTCAGCGTTGCCCTGTCTGCATAAACCGGAACACCGCTGTCGGAATTAACCGCTTCCTTTCCGCAGTACTCCATGCTTCCGCCGTCAATCTTCTCCAGCATCGTCATACAGCGCAGGAAGGTTGATTTTCCGGAGCCGGATGGTCCGAGAATCGAGATAACCTCGCTCTCTGCCACCGACATACTGATATCTTTTAGTACTTCGAGATCGTCGAAGCTTTTCTTAATATTTTTTACTTCCAGTAAGTTCATACGCGACCTCCTAATGATAATAATTCATGCGCTTTTCAATCTTCTCCATCACAAACGCAACGACAAAGTTAAAGATGTAGTAGAACACGCCTGCGATAAACAGCGGCATGATTGTCGTCTGTGCGGCAGCGACCTGCTTGGCAAGTGTGAACATCTCCGTATAAGAAATTGCAAATGCAAGCGACGTATCCTTAACCAATGTGATAACCTCGTTTGTGACCGAAGGCAGGATGTTCTTCGCCATCTGTGGGAACACGATCTTGAAGAACGTCTGGCTCTTGCTGTATCCTAAGATCTTCGCTGCCTCATGCTGTCCCTGTGGCACAGCCTGAATACCGGAGCGGTAGATCTCTGCGAAATATGCTGCATAGTTTAAGGCAAATCCAATGATAACCGCCTGGAAACGATAGCTTGTCGTAAGCGTCGCGCCAAACAGATAATATGGTCCGTAAAATACAACCAAAAGCTGTAACATCAACGGCGTACCACGTGCGATGGAGATATAGAACTTCACCAGCCAGCGGATCGGCGCGATCTTACACATTCTGCCTGCTGCAACCAGAAGTCCGAGCGGCAGGGAGAACAAAAGTGTCAGGAAGAAGATTACCAGGGATGCGAGCAGACCTTCTGCAAGCTGCTTTGTGATCGAGCAGAACTTATCCCAGAAGCTTGTGTTCTTCTTGCCTGTGGATGTGGTATCTGTCGCAGTTGCCGCAGCGGCATTTCCATCCTGCACCTGATCGTCCGGCGACAGGCAGATGGACTCCTCCAGCCCCCATTTCTCTGCGATCTCCTCAAATGTACCATCGGCAAGCATGTCAAGCAGAGTTGCCTGCACTTTGTCACGGAGCTCTGTATTTCCCTTTTTAAATCCGATTCCATATTCCTCGGAAGACAGACGATCCTCGAGCATCATGAATTTATCCCCGCGGGATTCGATCTCGTAGTTTGCGACACCGATATCCATGCAGATTGCATTGACCGCGCCCGACTCCAGATTCATGAATGCACTGTTGTAATCGCCCACCTGCTGCAGATCCTTGAATGTCGCACACAGTGCTTTATTCTCCTCGCTTGCATCCTCGCCTGTGAGTGCCGCAAGTGCAGAGCTGTCTGCCTGCACGGCAACGACCTTCCCAGACAGATCGGTAAGCTGTGTGATACCGGAATCCTTACGCACAACGACTACCTGCGAATTATCGACATACGGCGTCGTCCATGTGTAGGCGTCTTCTCTTCCATTCATTGTAAATCCGTTCCAGATACAGCTGATCGAACTGGAGTTTAATTCCATATCCTTCGAGTTCCACTCAATCGGCTGTTTCTTCAAGATCCAGCCGTTCCGGTCACAGACTTCCTGTGCCAGATCCAAGTCAAAACCAACATATTCGCCGTCATCGTTCTTGTATCCATATGGCGGGAATTCCGCATCGAACCCGACAACAAATGTATTGTCATCTGCGGCTGTCTCTTCCTGCACCTCATCGTCTGCAGTCAGACAGATGGATTCCTCAAGTCCCCATTTCTCTGCAATCTCGTCAAATGTACCATCGGCAAGCATGTCAAGCAGAGTTGCCTGCACTTTGTCACGGAGCTCTGTATTTCCCTTTTTAAATCCGATTCCATATTCCTCGGAAGACAGACGATCCTCGAGCATCATGAATTTATCCCCGCGGGATTCGATCTCGTAGTTTGCGACACCGATATCCATGCAGATTGCATTGACCGCGCCCGACTCCAGATTCATGAATGCACTGTTGTAATCGCCCACCTGCTGCAGATCCTTGAATGTCGCACACAGTGCTTTATTCTCCTCGCTTGCATCCTCGCCTGTGAGTGCCGCAAGTGCAGAGCTGTCTGCCTGCACGGCAACGACCTTCCCTGAAAGATCGGACAGCTGTGTGATGCCGGAATCCTTACGCACGACAACCACCTGTGAATTATCGACATATGGCTTTGTCCAAGTATAGTCATCCTCTCTGCCGTTCATCGTGAATCCGTTCCAGATACAGCTGATCGAACCGGAATTTAATTCCATATCCTTCGAGTTCCACTCAATCGGCTGTTTCTTCAGCGTCCAACCGTTCCGGTCGCATACCTCCTGTGCCAGATCCAGATCGAAGCCGACATATTCGCCGTTATCGTCCTTGTAGCCATATGGCGGGAACTCCGCATCGAAGCCGACAATAAACGTATTGTCGTCCTCTCCGTCCGCCGCCCGTGCCGGTGTCTGCATCGATACAATCGGTCCAAGCAGCAGCGCCATCATCAAAATTGCGGTCACTAGCCGTTTCCATTTTGCGTTCATAATGTCTTCCTCTCCTGTTTTTCTATTTAATATGCAGAGATATAGGATCTTGCTGTACTGCCCGGAGCTGCCTGTCCCTTCGGTACAAGCCGGATCTCTATCCCTTCCAATCGTTTTGCATAGCCGGCGGTTCCTGCCGGTGCGCCGTTTTTCGCCCAGCCAAGCCAGCCGAAGCTCTGCGCATGCACACGATAGTATACATCATAATGCCGTTGCATATCTCCTGTCAATGCAATACAGATGGCTTCGAGTCTTTTTGCCTGCCCGGATGTGCCGCTCATCGTTCCATTTCTGCGCCATGCAGATGGATTGTTTGTCGGTTCCTGCCAGCCGTAGCTCTGCACATGGGTTGTGTAGCAGATGCCGCCGGAATACGGTGCATTCGTCAGTTTGATCTCAATTCCTTCGAGACGTTTCGCCTGTCCGGATGTGCCGCTCATCTGACCATTATATTTCCAGCCCTGCCAGCCGTAACTCTGCACATGGGTACGATATGTAACATTCGGGCTGTCCGCACCCGCGATCTGCGGATTCATGCTCTGTCCCGGCACCGCGTAAAATGCATTCGCAAACTGCGATGCGATTCCCTGCATATTCCAGTTGAATCCCGCACCCTTCTTCACGACCACGATCTGAATGCCCTCCAGACGCTTCGCATAACCTGCGGTTCCTGCCGGTGCGCCATTTGCCGCCCAGCCAAGCCAGCCGTAGCTCTGCGCATGCACGCGGTAATAGACATCATATTTATCCTTGTCGGATCCGGTCAGTTGGATCTTGATTGCTTCCAGACGTTTTGCTTCCCCCTGCGTGCCGTTCATGTCACCGTTCGCAGACCAAGGCAGCCAGCCATAGCTCTGGCAATGCGTCGTGTACTGGATTCCTATACCGAAATTACCGGATACTTTGATTTCGATTCCCTCCAGTCTTTTCGCTTTTCCGGAAGTACCGGACATCGTGCCGTTCTGCCGCCAGGTGTTCTCCCATCCGAAGGTCTGGATGTGCGTGCGGTAAGACACCGTCACATCCGGCGTTACAACCGGCGTTGGGGTCGGTGTCGGGGTTGGCGTCGGCGTTGGTGTCGGCGTTGGGGTCGGCGTTGGTGCCTCCGTCGTGGTCGTAGCTGCCTCCGTCGTGGTCGTTGTCTCGCCACCTGTTCCCGGGTCTGGATTTGTTCCCGGATCCGGGGTTGGGTCCGGCGCCGGTGTAACCGTCACGCTCTTTTTCTTGATGACAAACGTCTTGTCTGCCCCACGCAGATACGAAACATACAACGTTCCATCCGCCGCACAGATCGTCTGCGATGTAGAATACGAATCGAGTGAGACTCCTTCCTGCGCAAATTGGTCATTTGCCACATCATACCGGTACAGATTGGTTGTCCCTGTATAGGCACCCGATGTGAGCACGAACAGTGTTCCCTGCCTGCACACTGGAACTACATCCGAGATTGTGCCATCTTTCATTTTTGAGCAATGCCATGCTTTTCCATCATACCGGTTGACAAGTATGCCTTCGCTGCATGTGGCAACATACAGGTTTTTCCCATCCGTTGCCATGCCATACGTGCTTCCTTTTGTCGCTGCATCACTCACTTCTTTGTGGCTTCCATTTGCATCCAGGCAAAATGTGTGAACCGCCATCGTCCCTGTATTCCGTATAGACGCATACATCGAGGAGCCTATCGAAAGGAGCTTTGGTTGACCTGCAAAATGATTTGTCCCGGCGGTCGTGTAATAGCTTCCGAGATTGGTTGTCACGGACAAACTTCCGGCTTTGAAGCATCTCGCATATGCGGTCGTATTGTTCTGCGTGTATACAAGATACACGCCATCTGCGCCAGCCTGCATATCAAAATCCGCAGCTCCTGCGATCGTCTGTTTCTCTGTCACGCGACTGCAGGATGCATCCAACTTTTCAATCTCTATCCCTGCCGCATCCGCATATGCAAAATAAAACAATCCATTATAGGCACAGAGCTTTACTTCATTTCCATAGTTCTCGGAGATTTTCTGCTGATACAGTTTTTTCCACGTGTCCTGCTCACAGGAATATAGCGTAAGCGCTGCATCATCTTTCGTATACGTAAGCACGTACGGTTTCTGTCCGCAAAGCGTCATCGCTATCTGGTTCCATGCATTTTTGCTATTTCCGGCTACAGAGGCAAATCCACAATCCGTCCATTTCGCAGAGTCCGAAACCTTCGGGAAATCCACCTTTAAAGTAATCTGACTGCCCTTGGCACTGCCGACCTCACTGATCACGATTCCAGAATTCGTTCCATCTGAGAAAGTCAGTGCGCCATCGGAGAGACCTGCGGAAAGGTCGGATTTGCCGATGGTTGTCCGTCCTTCTTCTTTGGAAAGATATGCTTTATAGACGCTCTCTGCCATCTGGGAATATCCTGTCTGCCCCGGTTGCGGACGGAACACATACACACCGGTCTGTCCATACAGATTGCTTAAGCCTTCGACTGCCGGGTTGATCCGGTAGACAATCACGCCGGATCCTCCAATAAACCGGTCATAGCTGTCGAGACCCGTATCCTTCTTCCGGAATTCCACAACAAAAAGCTCCTGCTCATTGAGCGGTGATTTCAGAATATATGCCGGATGACCGTCCTGCTTATCCTGCGTGTCCAGTGTCAGCGTCTGCGATGTAGTAACCGTATCCAGCATAAGCCAGCCGCCCACTTTCATCCGCATATACGCAAGCGGATAAGACATTCCATAATCTGCGCCGCCCATGATATCCCAGTTCCCGACCGGATAGGTTCCATCACTTGTATAAAGATCCGGGAAGCCAAGTCCATGCAGGAATTCATGTGCGAGTACACCGGATTCCTGAGCCATCGTCGTATTGCCTGCACCTAAAAACTGCGGTGTATTGATCATGTTATAATGTCCGACTTCCTTCCCGCCATATCGTAAGTTCTTATCTGTCGGATAAAATGCGTGATGCGCGACGAGTGAATTGCCGGATGTCTGGGATTCTTTCTCCGACTTCATAATGACAGTGAGATTGTCGATGTATCCATCTCCGTCATAGTCTAACACCTGCCCGGAAAGTGCCGGAATGTTCGCCAGGATTTCACTCACAATCGTCGTATCCATATTTCCACCTGCCTGCACAGAAGCTTCCGTAACCGAAAGTGCACAGGCAGAAAGTGTTGTGCCATCATCCTGTGGGAAATAATTTTTCACACGAAGTTTTCCATAGGAAACAGCAGACAGATAATTCGTGAAAGAACGGTTCTTTGCGCCATCATACAAACCTAGGATTTTCGCACGATTTGTCTGGAAATATGAAGCGCCTTCCGCATCTCCCTTAAAATATGCAAACACAACAACGTTCGCATAATCCTTTGCATCCGCTGCCCGCGCCATCGTCTGCGCGTTGTTCATCCCCCAGTTCGTAAGAAATAAAATCCCCGCCAGCAGGATTGCCAGGATGCGTCTCCCGTATCGTTTGTATGGCATATGTGTACCTCCCAATTTTTGTCATAGCTTCATTATATTGGAAACTGTAAAAAATAACAATTAAAAAAGAAAAACCGCGTACAGATTTTTCTTCTCTGCACGCGGCACACACATTTTCCATTCAGGATGGAGGATCTATCTTCTTTTTCTTCGAATTACGACATACCCGGTCAGGCTTCCTGCCATAACAAGCATCATCCCTGCAACCGGCATCGCATCTCCGGTCTTTGGCGAAGCTGTGTTATTTGTCTTTGCCGGTGTCGTATCCTTGGCTGCCGGCTTCGTAACATCTGTATCCGGCGCTGCCGGTGTCGTCGATGGTGTAGTTGTTGATGGTGTCATCGATGGCTTGTCCTCGCTTGCAGCCTTCGACTTCTTCACAATAATATAGGTTGAGAACTGATTTGTCTCGAAGGAAATCGTTCCCTGCTCGACCGTTGTCGAAAGCTCGGTCAGCTTGCCATTATGGTTACGCACAACCGTATAATCATAGTTTGCATCGTAATTATCCAATGCCAGCTTCAATGTGACCGGTTTCTCAAACTCTGTAATATTGTTCTCCCAGTTCGAACCATTTCCCTTACTCACAATCTGATCCAGCTTCAGATCGACTGCCTGCGCAGACTGTGCGCCGGATACCAGCGCCTGTGCAGCCGTCGTGTCATAGCTCTCTGCATCCGATACCGTCAGTCTCAGATTGCCGCTTGCGGCTGCATTAGCACCATTGGTAATGCTTGCAGCCTCAATCTGTTTGCTGTTTGAATTCACTGTATCCGATACCTTCGTGAAAAGCCCCTTCATATGAACCGGACTATTACCCATAACAAATGTAAACGTCGATGTCTGCGCATCATCCGGCTGCAAGGTCACGCCACCGTTCAACTGCAATCCTGCGACCTGATAGCCATAATCCGGAACAAGTTTAATTGTTACCTTCTTTCCCGCCGGAACCGCAATATTTCCGCCCTTAGCATCTCCCGGATTGCCTCCGAACAGAGTTGAAAAATCACTCACACCCTCAATCGCGGTTATCTGTGCCTTTCCATGTTCCAGATATGCGTCCGCGCCGAAGGAATCACTGTCATACGCCCAGGTTACTGTCAATGTCTCAGATTTCTTATCAATCTGGATGTGCGATTCGCTTTCTCCTTTTTTTACTGCAAATGACCGTTCCCCGGAAGAGCCATTTGATGTGGTTCCCGGTGTAGTTATCGTATATGTTCCTGATGAACACATAACAGTAACTCGCGCATTCGAAACAGAATCCGCGAAACGATATGTTGACTGAGATTCCGGTGCCAAAGATACTTTCTGTTCTTTCATCAGGTTATCCATGGTTTGCGACCGAGAGTTTCCGGTATCATCAAGGTCCACATATATTTCGAAATTTTTATCCTGCGATTTCATATAATGATAGTAATCTGTATCATCTGCCCCTTTGAATGCATCGCCTTCTAAGATCAGGCAGATTGGCTGGTTACCAGCCGGTGGATTCGGATTACCCGGATTGTTACCACCACCCGGATTTGTGAAACAAGCTTCAAACTTCAATTCCGGCTGATTCGCGGAAGTTTCTACCGTATACACGTTATTGTTCAACGTTACTTGATTGCCATTCACCATTAACTGTACAGTATATCCATCTCTCGGGAAAAGAGTAACTGTTACTGTAGTATTCTCTGGTACCGTTACATTATCCGCTGCCCCCGTCAAGCTTCCGTTTGATGTCGTAATCGTCATCGTTCCGCCATCATACGTGAACACACCATCCTGTACGCTGTTCCATGGCGTATGATTATCTCCTCTTACAATGCACTCTGCCGCATAGCTTCGCATCACCGGCAGATAGCTCACGATCAAAAGCAATGCCATCAGAAGCGGTAATAGTCTTTTCTTCCTGTTCATAGCCTTGTTCCTCCTCTTTCTTTTTGTTTTCATTTCAGCGAAAATGCCCATAAACTAAAATAACCATAGCAGATTTTCGCCTGCTATGGTAGTTGACATATGTCTCAAATGCACAAAAATACGCTATTTTTCAGGGTTCCACCCATAATAGAACTGAATCAGCCCCATACGTGCCTTCGTCGCGGTCTTCTCATTCATATTCGAGATGTGACGATAGATTGCTGCCCGGGAGATACCAAGTGTATGTGCAATATCCTGTACATTTTCACCCGAGGAAAGCAATGCCCGGAGCACTTCCCGCTCCCGTTCCGTCAAGCTGTATTGTTCGCCGAAGGCTGTGAATTTATCCATCGTGGACAGACCGGTCTGCTTATCCTCCGGTTCCACTGCCCCGCCTGTCTGTGGCATCAATGCGGATGCTGCAGCTTCCATGCTTCTAAGCTCCATCCCTATCAGAATGTTTTGGTACGAAAACGCCAATACGCTGATCAGGAAAAAGAGAATGACCGCGACAATCATCACTTCATACCGCACAGAAGCGAATCCACCTGCCAATGTCATGATCATCAGTGCGCATACATTATTCACAGCCCGGCCCAATCCGGCCCAAAGCTTCGGTTTCGCACTATGATAGGAGATATCCATAAATCCAACTGTGAAATATACCGAGAAAAAGCCTGCAGACAGATAAAATACAAGCAGCCCCAGCAGGAACGGTCCGCCAAACCCAATCACAATCACGCAGATTGTGGACAAAAGCGTTACACAATACATAATCATATGCATCCATCTTCGACCGCGTATATCATACAGAAAGCCAGCCGCAATTCCACTTAACGCAAGCAGCAGGCGCGGCCATTGTCCGATATCCACATCGCCCGATGCATGCACCGCAGTAACCGCATTGTCAAGCGTTGTAAATACAATCGTCTGGAGAAAGACAATTCCGATCAGCATAATCCCAACGTAAACAGGATATTGTATGTCCTTCTGTACGGCAGCCTCCTGCGATTGTCCGACGATGGGATATCCACCCTCCTGCTCCTGACACGGAAGACTTCCCTTCCTGTCCGGAGTGCAAAGCACAAACAGCAGATACCCGGTCCCTGCACACAGTGCAACCGCCTGGGTGTGATTTTCATGAATCATATTATTATTCAGAAACTGGAGGAAGATTCCCCCTGCATACGCAAACCCAACACATCTCGCAAGCATTGCACGATCATAAACCGAGTACGCCATCCGGTAATGTACACCAGCCCCAACCACGCCCAGCAGGAAAAACAGTACTCCGCCCGCGATCATCATCTGCACATATCCCGCATGCAGGATAATACAGCCCATACACCCGGCTCCAATGCCGAACGCAAACAGTCCGGTTCCCCCGGTCACCCACGGACTCTTATCCGCAAGGAAACCGGAAATCCAGTTGTATAGCAGAAACCCGATTGCGCTTACGCCAAGCATCTGATTCTGCGCACGCACTACGCCTGATGCATCTGTCACGTACATCATACAATTATCAAACAGGTATTCCGTTCCCAGAAATGCGAAGAAAAATACCACAAGCATGATGATATTCACATATATAGTTTCTTTTTTCGCATTTGCCTTCATCGTTTCTATCCTTCCGGCTTCCCGGTGTTTTATTCCTCTGCACTTTCATCGTCGGCGTCAGTTTCTGTATCATTTGCAGGTGCATCATCCACCGTTTGTTCCGCATCGTTGTCCGTGTCCCCGGATTCCTCGTCCAAATCCTTATCAACCTCATGCAGCAATACGCTCTCATCATGTGCATGCAGGTCTTCTTCCGGCAGGTATGGCTTGAAGCATCTGAGCATAATGTACGCCCACAGATAACCAACCGCACCGAATCCAATCACCACATACACGATGATTGAAATAATGATATCGTAATAGAAACACCACGCAATCACAAGATAAGTCAGCAGCATCAAAAGTGTCATCGGGAAATTCTTGATGCTCATCAAAAATGCATTCCGAAGCTGAACCTTCCACGAATTATCGAACTTCGCCTGCAGGGCGAATGTATAGATAAACGTCATAACTGCCAGGGTGAGAAGCACGACGCTCACGAACAAAAACGGTTTCGCGAGTGCATTTCCAGTTGCCTTCCACTGTGTCATCCAGAACCAGATATCTACCGACAGGATGAAAAATGCGACTAAAAAGAGCAGCCACATACCGGTTGCCTGCTTGAAGTTCTGCTTGAAGCTCCGTGTATAGAACTTCCAGATATATCCGTCGTCGCCGGAAATTCCTTTCATCGCCGTATAGTAAAGTGAAGTAAATGCTGCGCCGATCGTAATAATCGGGACGCACGAAAGCACAAAAAGAATGGATAAAAGCATCGCATCACCCACTCTGCTCAGCATCCTTATAAATATATTGTCGTAGTTCATTCCTGATTCGCCGTTATCTGCCATGTATCCAACACTCCTGTTTTCTTTTTATTTTATCCCACCAACAGACCGCATCCGGTCCGCAGTCGTTTCCGGTATGCTCCTGCGTCGTATCTGCAATCATCCGTACCAAAACCGCACATAATAGTTTATGATACCATCTTCGATATTTATTTTCAATTAGATATCAAGTTTTTTACGCCATTTTACTTGACAAAACGCAGTTTTACTTCTAGATTATAGAGAGCGTGAATAAAAAGGCTGATAAACAGAAACACCTACTACATATAGGAGGAATATCATGAAGACACCATTTGTAACGAAAGCACAGATTGAAGAGATCGTAAAGACATACCCGACTCCGTTCCATATCTACGACGAGAAGGGCATCCGTGAAAATGCAAGAAAATTAAAGCAGGCATTTGCATGGAACAAAGGTTATAAAGAATATTTCGCAGTCAAGGCAACTCCGAACCCAACCATCCTGAAGATCCTGAAGGAAGAGGGCTGCGGTACCGACTGTTCTTCTTATACAGAGCTTCTGATGTCAGAGAAAATGGGCATCACAGGTTCCGACATCATGTTCTCATCGAACGACACACCAGCTGAGGAATTCGTTCTCGCAAAGAAGCTCGGTGCAAACATCAACTTAGACGATTACACACATGTACAGTTCCTGAAGGATACATGCGGTGTTCCGGAGACAGTATTCTGCCGTTACAATCCGGGCGGAACCTTCTCGATCTCCACAACCATCATGGACAACCCCGGCGATGCCAAATACGGCATGACGAAGGAGCAGTTGTTCCAAGCATATACGGAGCTGCGTGACGCAGGTGCGAAGAAATTCGGTCTGCATTCGTTCCTTGCAAGTAACACGGTCACAAACGACTACTACCCGACCCTTGCAAAGATTCTGTTCGAGGTCGCTGTTGAGCTGAAGGAAAAAACCGGCATCGAGCTTTCCTACATCAACCTGTCCGGCGGTGTCGGTATCCCGTATACACCGGATAAGGAAGGCAATGATATCCTGAAGATTGGCGAAGGTGTACACAAGGTATTCGATGAGGTGCTTGTTCCTGCCGGACTTGGCGATATCAGCCTGTTCACAGAGCTTGGCCGTTTCATGCTTGCCCCTTATGGACACCTTGTTACAAAGGCAATCCACGAGAAGCATATCTACAAGGAGTACATCGGCGTGGATGCCTGTGCGGTAAACCTGATGCGTCCGGCTATGTATGGTGCTTACCATCACATCACGGTCCTTGGCAAGGAAAATGCACCTTGCGACCATACCTATGATGTGACCGGTTCCCTGTGTGAGAACAACGATAAGTTCGCGATCGACCGCAAGCTTCCGAAGATCGACATGGGCGATTATCTTGTAATCCATGACACAGGTGCTCACGGCTTCGCAATGGGTTACAACTACAACGGAAAGCTTAAATCTGCAGAGCTACTTCTGTGTGAGGACGGCAGCGTAAAGCAGATCCGCCGTGCCGAGACACCGGAAGATTACTTCGCTACGCTGGATGGTTTCTGGGATGTAGAGGTGTAAGAACATATAGATAAGAACGTGTAAGACGGAAACACCCCACCGGTCATAGATCGCACCGGTGGGGTATTTTATATTAAAAAGGAAAGGGGTTTTAATTGTGATTACTTTACATTTTCTATTCCGTCCCCCTGATAGGCGACACGGAATCTGCCATAAGACACATACGTCTTAGCCTTATGTTCCGGATCCAGAGGATCTGTCACGGATATGTACGTTGCTGTCCCATCTAATATACTATCAAATGCATGGACCGCATCTTCTAAAATATCCGGATAGAGGGAATTGCCGAATCCTCTGAAATCATGATGGGAATTATACATCAAATCATATTTGTCCTTCATGGAAAGCAGACGTTCCAGTCCTGCCTTCGCTTCCCGGATCCGTTCTTTTTCCCGCCCCGGCTCCGGAACCGCCAGATAATAGTTGCAGTTGCAGGCATCACCAAGCAACAGCGTCTTCGTCTTGTCATCCAGAAATACCATCTCGCCAAATGTATGTCCCGGACAGTGATATGCTGTCACCGTCCTGTCTCCAAGCTCAAACACCTGTCCATCCGTAAGCGGAAGCTTCTCCGGCGTCTTCGGCCATGGCCGCACATCCTCATCCAGATTATAGTCGTAATGTTTATCCGCCCGGCCGGCAATGATCCTCGCATAGCTCTTACGGAAATCCACAGTCGGAAGTGTATTCCCGCTATCCCAGTCCATATCCGCCGGGTGAATATAGATGGAGTCGAAGAATCCGGCTCCACCAATATGGTCGCCATGGTTATGGGTCGCCACAACATCATACGGTTTATCTGTGATTTTGTTCTCTATAACCCATCTGAGATCCCCGATTCCGGTTCCACAGTCTATCACCAGCGCCCGCGTGCTTCCAACAATCACAAACACGCTCACACAGTCAAATTCATCAATCTCGTAAATTCCATCTGCAAACTCATAATACGGTAATTTTCTCGTCACCATGTCTCACGCCTTCTTTCTCTTCTGTCCGCCCTGGTAGCAGTCGATTGCAACTGCGAGAAGCAGGATCAGTCCTTTAATAACACTCTGGAAGTTGGAATTAACGCCCATCAGCACAAGTCCGTTATCGAGGATACCAAGAATGATAACACCTACAACCGTACCGCTGATTTTTCCTTCACCTCCGGCGATGCTGACACCACCTAAGCAGGCTGCCGTCATACAGTCAAATGCATAGGAGCTTCCTGCGCCCGGCTGCGATGCGTTTGTTCTGGCAACCATGATGATTGCTGCAATGCTCGCTGCAAATCCTGCAAAAGAATACACGAGTACCGTCAGTTTATTGACATTGATACCTGCAAGTCTGGCTGCTTCTTTGTTTCCGCCAAGTGCATAAATATTTCTGCCAAGGTATGTCTTGTTCATGACAATCCAGCCAAATACGATGAAGATTACAAACAGAATAACCGGAATCGGAACCGGTCCGACATATCCCTGTCCGACTGTCAAAAATGCTTTCGGCATACCGGTGATCGGATAGCCACCTGTGATCAGATATGCCACGCCCTGCAGCACAAGCATCATGGCAAGCGTTACAATGATTGGCGCGATATGCAGCTTGATGGCAACAACGCCGTTGATGGCACCAAATGCAACGCCAAGTGCAATGCCGATAATCACGGCAACCGGAATCGGCAGCCCGACATTTACCATACAATAGCCCATAACCATGCCGACGACCGCCATGATTCCTCCGACCGACAAATCCATACCTCCACCGATCATAACCATCGTAACGCCGATTACAACGATACCGAAAATAGATACCTGACGTAAAATATTGATCAGGTTTGCTACAGATAAAAAGTTCGGTGCAATAATCGAGAAGATAATAACGACTGCCACCAAAAATACATATATACCAAATTTCTTATAAAAAGTTATAAATTTATTACTTGTTTTTTCCATGTTCCTCGCCTCCTGATGCTAAATCCAGAATATAGTTCTGGTCGAATTCTGATTTCGCAAGCTCTCCGGTCTTCCTGCCCTCGTAGATGGTGATAATCCGGTCAGACATACCCAAAAGCTCCGGCATATCCGAGCTTACCATAATGATTGCCTTCCCTTCACCGGCAAGCTGATTCATCAGTTTGTAAATCTCCTGCTTGGCACCGACATCAATTCCCCGCGTCGGTTCATCAAAGATGATGATTTCACTGTTTGCCGCAAGTGTCTTTGCGATTACAACCTTCTGCTGATTACCGCCCGAGAGATTCTCCACCCTTTGCTCCAGGGATGGTGTCTTGATCTGGAATTTCTCCTCGTAATCCTCGGCAATCCGGTTTTCCAGCTTCTCATCAACGAATGGTCCTTTGGAGATGCCACGCAGGTTATTTACGACGACATTCCATTTGATGCTCATCCGGAGAAATGCGCCATGCGCCTTCCGGTCCTCCGGGATATATCCGATTCCATGCCGGATTGCCTGTTGACATGTACGGATATTTGTTTCCTTGCCATTTACAAAAATCTTTCCGCTTTCAATCGGATCAGCACCATAGATTACCCGCATCAGCTCGGTACGGCCTGCGCCGACCAGGCCGGCAAATCCAAGGATTTCTCCCCGGTGCAGGGTAAACGAGATATCATGGTCTCCATTTCCTGTCAGATGCTCTACCCGCAATGCTTCCTCGCCGATCTGACTGGTACGAGACGGATACGATTCTTTGAGTTCACGGCCTGCCATCATCGTGATCAGCTTCTGCCTGTCGATGTCTTTTATATTTTCTGTACCGACATAGCAGCCATCCCGCATAACCGTTACGCGGTCCGCAAGCTCGAACAACTCTTCCAACCGGTGGGAGATGAAGATGATCGTCACACCTTTTGCTTTTAATTCCCGCACAATACGAAACAGCGTCTCTACTTCGCTGACCGTCAGTGGTGCGGTCGGCTCATCCATAATCAGGATCTTTACATTCCGGCTGACTGCCTTCGCAATTTCGACGAGCTGCTGATGCGCCGGTGACATCGTCTTTACCGGTCTGGATACATCGATATCTACCTGAAGGTCATCAAATATTTTCTTGGCACGCGCTTCGCGATCTTTGATGTCGCAGAACGCACCGGGCTTCGTCTTGTCTCCGAGAAATACATTTTCCGCTGCGCTTATGCCAGGCACCAGCGTAAATTCCTGATAGATGACCTCGATTCCCAGATCTTTTGCAAGCTTCGGTGTCATCTGGTTGTATTTTTTGCCTTCCAGCTCAATCGTTCCGGAATCCGGAACGATCGCTCCCGACAATACCTTGATCAGGGTTGATTTTCCTGCTCCGTTTTCACCGATCAGAGCATGGATCTCGCCTTCTTCTACATCGAACGATACATCATTGATTGCGATAACGCCGGGATATGTTTTTACGATATTTTTTACACTCAGTATGTTTTTCACAGAGTTCATCCCCTTTCTAAGAATGCCTCCGATGATTCACCAGAGGCATTCTTTTTGCAATCTTTATTTGTCTGCTTTATAGTAATCTGCGATATTTGCCTTTGTTACTGCGTGGATCGGAGTTTCGACTGCCTCATCAACGGTCTTGCCGTCAACCATCTGCTGGATATATTCCGCCATAACACTTCCGACTGGCTCGAAGTACATCGTACCGCGCATGCATGTTCCGTCATTGATACCCTTCAAAGCCTGATTTGTACCATCACAGGCGAATACGCCGAAGTTTTCGTTGTCCTTGCCTGCTGCCTTCACTGCCTCAACAGATTCTACCGCTGCCGCATCACCATAGCACACGATTCCATTCAGGTCCGAATATTTCTGAAGCATCGTCTCTGTCGTGGTTGTTCCGGATCCTACAACATCCTTACCGATATCAACGACTTCCAGAATGTTGACATTCGGAGCTTTCTCCTTGATTGCATCCTGGATACCCTGTCCACGATCCTGCATGTCCTGATTCTGATAGGTTGTATATACTACGATGTTTCCTTTGCCGCCGAGCTGACTGTTCAGCCAGTCTGCTGCCATATCACCGATCTGTGTTCCGATAGAATACTGGTCAGTTATGAGTACGAGATCATGTACCGCTGTCTCAACACCACATTCGATAATCTTGACACCCTTTTCCTGTGCTGCCTTCAGCGCATCGTCACAGGATGTATCGGATACCATTGCTACGATGTAATTACAATTTCCGGTTACCATGTTCTCGATTGCAGATACGGCTGCTGCCGAATCGTTATCGAAGCTTGCAGATACATAATCCCATCCACGATTGTCACATTCCTCGTGAAGCTTCTCATCGATTCCAATCATAAACTCCGTCTGGAGTGTCGGTGCCAGGAATCCTACCTTTACTCCACTTCCGGATGTGCCGCCCTTTCCTGCGGAACATCCTGTCATCATTGCTACTGTCATAACTACTGCCAACAAAATACCAAACAATCTCTTTCGTTTTTTCATAGTCATTTCCTCCTCATTTTCTTTGTTTTTTCTTCCGTCAGATACAGGGAAATGGCAGAAGCACGTCCGGCTTCCGGTGGGATCATTTCGATGTATCTATCTGATGGTTTTATTATATGGAGGATCTGCCCTTCCCACAATCGGACAAGTTTCGGATTTAGGGAGAGGATTTTCAGTTCTTTCTCTCCCTTGCGAAAATAACCACCGCAATTACAAGAATTGCGATTTCCCAGATATAAGAAAAATAGCTGTAAAGAGAAAGCCCCGCAGACAGATTCAGAAGAAGCACCATGGACAGACTGCCCAAAACAGTGCCGCGCAGGTTTCCTTTTCCTTTTAGAAAGTTTATTCCGCCAAGACACGCTGCCGCAATTACCGGATACAGGTATCTCCTGCCAATACCGGCACTGCCGCCATTGGTGATGAACAAAAAGATCAATGCCACCTGTGCAAATACAATACCACTGATTCCACAGATAATCATGCGGCAGATATCAAAACGGATTCCGCTGTTTTTGACCGAGGTTTCATTTTCTCCCAGCATCCGTACGTATTTCCCATAATATGTATGTGTAAGCATTAACTGCAGGAACACATAAATTACAACTGCAATACCGGAAAAAATCATCCAGAACATGTAGGAACCATAGTAATCCCTCGGGATCGGTGCCTGTATCGCATCTCCGAACACGGCAGCTATCCCCTGATAGATCTGCTGCAAAATGAAGGTCAGCAAAATAGGGTTTACACGGATTTTTCCGATCAGAAGTCCCTTTGCCATCCCGAACAGCATCTGTGCCAGTATCATAACCGTTAAGCTCACCCAGACCGGAAACCCTGCCCGCAGGCATAGTCCGCCCATGCACGTCGTCATTGCGATTTCCGCCATAAATGCGAAATCCAAAACACCGCTCAGCATCTCGAGCGAGAGTCCCATCGTCAACAGTACGATAATCACAAACTGATGCAGTACATAGTCTGCAGAAAGTCTGGGGAACAATACGATAGCAAGAACCAGGATCAAAACGATATTTCCGATTTCCATATGATATTTATCAAAAAATGACCGCACAGTCTTCAAGCTATCACCTCCAGCCGGTCCGCAACATCCACACAGACTTTACTCTCGTTTTCGAGCAGAAGGACGCTGCTTCCTCTTCCCACGATCTCCCGCAATTCCCGTTTCAGCCATGCGACTTCCCGGACGTTTAGATTTTGCAGCATGTTTTTCAGGATCAGCACACGCGGATGAAACAGCTTATAACGATAGATTCCTATTTTCCAGGCTTCTGTCTCAGGGTTCAGCAGCTCGATGTCCCGCCTGTCCAATCCCAGGAAATTGTCTTCCAATATATACTTTTGCTGCTTCTGATAAAACCCGAATGCTGAACATATGCGCGGATATGTCGGGAGAAGAATGTTTTCCTCGTTGGTCAGATTCTCGCAGATTTCCGTATGGTTTCCATACTCCATAAGCGCAATCCGGTGCTTCATAAGCTCCTGTATGTTTTTGTAGGCGATGATCTCGCCATCTAACTCAAACCGCGACTGTACGGCATTGGAATGAAGGATGTCCGACCAGACACCATCCACCTGTCCGGGGGTACCGAGTGCCGCAAGAATTTCCCCTGCCCGCATCGAAATCTGCGGCTGCCAGCTGCCATCCCGGAACGTCTCCCACACGAAAAAATCCACCGGCTTTAGCTGTGGTTTCCCGCTGGCATCGCGTACTTCCGGTATGGTAGTATCTGCCGCCTCCAGACCGCGTTTTAATATCTCGTCAATCATCCATGTATCTTCGCTTTGACAGATCTTTTTGTAGATGGTATGATGCCGGAACAAAATCACTTCATCAAAGAAAGGGTCCGTGAAATCTGCCCGGTTATCGATTGATATAACCGTAATACCGTCCTGCTTCAACCGGTTCACAAACTGTCTCAGCTTCCGGCGTTCTTCTCCCGGAAAACACGACACAATCTCCCGCAAAACAAGAATACGCGCCCCCTGTGTGATGGCGCGTACCATCCCGATCAGAATACGGTCTCCGTTCTTCAGATGGCTGCTATGTTCATCTGCCGCATAAGGCAGATCGTATTTTTCAAGCAGTGCACGTCCCTGTATATGCAATGCCTTTTCATTCAACCGGATTTTACGCAGGCTGTTTCTTCGTAACAAAAAAAGATTCTCGCTGACATCGAGCGAATCCATGTACACCGTGTCTTTGGAGATCACAAAAATGCCGGCATCCTCAAAATCCCGTTTTCCTTCCGGCTTCCATGGTTGTCCATCCAAGTAAATCCGGCCTCTTGCGAGCGTTCCTTTCCCCTCGAAAAAGTCCGCCAGTATCTCCTTGCTGTTTTCCACGCCTGCAACTCCCATGCTGTACCCCCGGCAGATAATCAGGTTCAAATCTTCAATCTCATGCCTGCCCGGTCTGCTGATATTCACATGTTCCATCCGAATAATCTCATGTCTCATAATCCATGCCTGCTTTTTCTTTCCTGTTTTTCTAAATCACAGATCGTTTCTGTCTACTTTCTTAGGAAGCCAGATTTCTACATCTGTTCCGATTCCGGTCGTGCTGTAGAGGCGGAGACCATAGCGGTTTCCAAATGCGAGCTGGATCCGCTGGTTTACATTGCTCAATGCAATTCCGTTTCCACGCTTCTCGTTCCTGTCTGTTCCATGTGCATCCATCCCCGCTGTCTCTCCGTGCGTGCTTCCATCGTCGCCGCTCTCCCGGCGTTCCTCCGTCTGTTCCAGTGCCTGTCTCATAGAAACAAGGGTATCCCAGTCAATTCCTGTTCCGTTATCCGATATGACAACAACCAGTTCCTGATCTGTCGTATAAATCCGTATTGTCACCTTTCCGTTTTCCGCCTTCGTCTCTAAGCCATGGAAGATTGCATTTTCCACAATCGGCTGCAGCGAAAGCTTGGGAATCAGATAATTCCCGACTTCTTCCCGGTCATCCTCCACATTGATTTCAAGGGCGAATTTATTTTCAAACCGGTAGCTCTGGATCAGGAAATAATTCTCAATATTCCGAAGCTCATCGCGGATTGTCACAATGTTTTCTTTGTTGCTGATGCTATACCGGAAAAAAGCCGCCAGCGCCTTCGCCATACGGGCAATGCTGTCACATTCATATAAAAGCGCCTCACTTCGTATACATTCCAGCGTATTGTACAAAAAATGCGGATTGATCTGACTTTGCAAGGCTGCAATTTTCGCCTGCTTATTCTGTACCTTGACGGAATATTCCTCCCTCAGCTTCTGCTGCACGCGCTGTTTCTCCCGATAGTCATCCTCAAGTTTCTTTATTTTCTTTGTTTGTATCCGATGCATCAAAAGGATTGTCCCTGCCCAGACAATCACCGCACCCACACATATCCAGATTATTTTTCCCATGTTGTGCCCTCGCGTTTCACTGCGTCTGTCAATAGTACAGCTTCCGGTATTCTGCCGGCTTCACACCGACAACCTTCATAAACTGCTGACTGAAATATTTGGCATCCTTATACCCGACACTTTCGCCGATTTCATACACCGGAATCTTCGTGTCCCGGAGCATCTGCTTTGCTTTCTCCATCCGGATTCCAAGCAGGTAGTTCGAGAAGTTCTCACCAGTTTCTTTCTTAAACAATTCTGAGAAATAATTCGTATTGAAGCCGATGGTTGCGGCTACATCCTCCAGCGTGATCTTCTCTGTAAAATGCTCTTTCATATAGGCGATTGCCTCCAATACCGGCTTGCGTTCGCGGTTTTCCCGTTCACTACGGCTCTCTTTGATCAATTGCTGCACCTGACGGATCACATAGTCTCTCAAATCCGCAACTGTCGACAGATTCTCCAACACCTCCTGCTGCACATCCACATCAAATGTATCTGCTATTTCCAGAATGTCATAAGTACTGCGGAGCAGCCACAATCCCATTGCATAAAATTCGCTTGCAAAAAGTGCCTTATCGCTTGCCAGCCGGAAGCATTTGTGAATCTGGTACTGACAGGCATCCGGTTGCATTGTCTCAACCGCTTTTGCGAATTCCTCATATTCATTCTGAAAGTCCTTTGGCGAAAATAGAGTGTGCGGCTCCTGACAATATTCGATCCGTCTGCCGTTTCCCTTGAAGAGCCGGCTGGCAGCCGCCTCTTTGCTCATCTCAATCGCAGTACTGATCTGCTCGAAGCTCTCGACTTCACTGCTCACCCCGACAGTAATCCTGTAATGCTGGAAGTTCTCCAGATAATCGCTCAGCTCATTGAAAAAATCCGTAATCCGGTTGTCGATATTCTCCTGCTCCGTCTGGAAATAATTTAACAGCACCTGCACGGAATGATTCGACTGCACGGCCGCAATCAGATCGATGGTGCATGCCGAAAATGCATCCTCTGCCTTCTGCATGATCTTGCGGAGAACAAACTGCATCTGCTGTGTATTCTCTGCGACATCAATATCCCGGTCAAGCTTGAAGGTTAATCCCCGGAAGCACTTGTTCTCAAGCTGAAGTCCAAACTCCGTATTCGCGGCATCAATATTTTCCTGCTTCTGGCTTAGTATCTGTCTGAGAAATTCTTTGTGGCGCAGATATTTACTATCCTCCAGTTTTTTCTCTATCTGATCTACCTGTTGCTGCTTATCCTCACGTTGTTCTTCTTCCGCGACAATCTTTTGCAGCTGCCTGTTCAGCTCATCCTCATCGATTGGCTTGAGCAGATAATCTTCCACGCCATATTTCAACGCTTTTTGCGCATAGTCAAAGTATTTATATCCACTGACAACTATAAAATGGCATTTCACGCCCTGCTCGGATGCCTTCTGGATCATTTCCAGTCCCGTCAATACCGGCATCCGGATATCCGTGATCACAATATCCGGCGATTCGGACAGGATCTTTTCATACGCCGTCTGCCCGTCTGTCACAAGTCCAATACAGGTCAGTCCAAGCCGATCCCACTGTATCAATCGTTTCACAAGCTGTCCCACTTTTACCTCATCATCTGCAATTAATACCTTTCGCATTCTGTTCATGTTACTCACCTCTGTATGTACTATCTTGTACCAACTGCTTGTTATTCAAAAAGAGCCTGGTAGTTTTCCCCCCAGACTCTGTGTATTTCTTTACTGTACACTAAACGTATACATCGTGTTACTCTGTAAACTCAGTGAATTCTCAAATGCTTTCCGTGTCACCTTCACTTCTGCACCAAGCACCGGATCGTAATACCGAATATGTGTCGAATTGTAGCTGATGACAAGCACATACCGCCCATCATCGATGCAGGCTGCAAACGGAATATCCCGATCCAGGAAATACAGCGCCGTCGACAAACTGATACCGGAGATATTGATACCGACACCATTCGTGTAATCCTCAAATACCTTCTCAAAAGTACCACAGTTTATCGCATCTGTAAGCTCCAGTGTACCTCCCGCATACTGTGCACACATATACGCACAGGTAAGCAGCGACTGATTTGCATCCGGATTCGGTGTCTCTTTGATCTCATCTGCGACTGTATTATAGCTGTCCGCTGCCAGACAGCGATAGATCGTATTTCCGTTGCTGTCCACAACAAGTCCTGCCTCGTCATCGACCACCCGCGTGATTGCGCTTCCGGCAGTTTCGTACTCGCCGATGTAGCCCGCATTGTCAAACACATAATACGCACCGTCACGTGTCTTCGTCTGCACCTGCATATCCTTGTAAGCCTCTGCTCTTCCGTATTTTGTCTTCCGGTAGCTTGCAGTATCCGACAGATAGAAATTCGATGGGAATACAATATCTAAGATATTCCATGCATAGCTGTCATATGTCGTATCCGTCGTGATCATCTTATTATTTTCCTCTTTCTTGTAGGAAATATAATCCTGATCGATTTCTTCAAAGAACTGGTTCTGTTTGCGTGCACGCGTCAGATAAATGGTATCATCCCCAACCGATGCATTCATGATATACACCCCATCCTTCGTGTAATCTTTCTTCTGTTCACCATTATCGCTCATGATAAACAACTCATACAATGGCGGGATTGCCTGTCCATCGGAAGTCATAATTACGTCTGCACTATGCGCACAGCCATAGATCAGATCATTTTCCACAAATCCAAGTGCCAGCAGCAGATCACCAGTTGCACAGGTTTTCTCATACGTTTCACCTGTCTCAAAATTCTGTATCGTGATTGCTGTGACATTTTCATCCTCGGCAGCATTCGGATAAGCAACCAGCTTCCGGTTCGCAGACACAAGGTATTTGGCAGAAGGAATTCCCTCGACAATCGCAGTCTGCGTCATATCAGCAAGGGATACCTCATACAACGTTTCATCAAGCAGATAGTAGAATTTATTCGTCTGCGCGTTGTAATAGGTAAATCGTCCGGTCTCCTTCTTCATGATGTCATAGCTCTCATCACATTCCACGAAGAACAGCTCCTGTGTCGTCATGTCTTCCGCCGAATAATAATACAGCGACATACCGTTTTTGCCTTCATGTTCGCCACGATTCATATATCCGTACACAACAAAGTAGATATTTCCATCCGCATCCATATCCGCAATATTGATATCCAGATTCGTGTTGAGTGTCCGGGCATCCGAGAAGCTGTCCTGCGGATAGCTGAATATATTCGTAAGCGAGCTGTCATTGTACTTGTACATCCAGAGTTGTCCAAGACGCACAAACGCTAAAATCCCATAGTCCTCAGATGTCACATATTCTGCTGGCTCATTTGTCACGCCCATGCTGATACTATTCCGGTCCTTGCTAATGTAACCACTGTCAAAAAAGCTTTCCTGATACCGGTCGAAAGCAAGCAGCTTCACCGTCTCCGAACTCCGGTTATAGGTGACATTGTAGTATTCGTCGACCTGATAATAATGACTCTTCTTGTCATTCATGGATTCCACCACATAGGACATGTGAATCACAGCATATTCCTTGTCGATTTCCGTGATCGTCGGCGTCACGCCCGTCACAACCACAGGTGTCAGCCCGCCCCAAGTGATCTGCTCATAGGTTGCATTCAGATCGACATGTGCCAGACTTGACGTTGTTCCTGCCTTGTCCGTCTTCAGGTTATCAAATACAACATTGCCCTCGGACTCATTGACTTCCTTAATAAACGTCGTGTCATGGAAGTTTGTTGCAAAATCCACGATTGCCTTGGCATGCTGTTCCGCCAGATTTACCACACGGTTATAGTATCGCACCTCCGTACCATCTGCCGCCGTAATGATAAATACAAATACATACTCCCGGTTTTGCTGCATGTCCATCCGGAAATTCACATCATATTTCTTGCGTCCGTTCTCGACACTTCCAGAAACCGCGTCGCCACGTTCCACAAGGGAATCACCTGCAATACTTCGCAGCTCATAGGTAAATGTCTCGCCATATTTCGCCTCATTGTCCACAAGCACCGTCACACCATGATTACTGTTTAGTGGCACAATCCCATCCCGCATCAGGCTCGTCGACATCGTCTGCGTATATCCACAGGTCCGGTTAATAACCTTACCCTCGAATTCAAGATAGACATATGGAAGTGTCGGCTCGTCCAATTCGCTGGATACACGATCCAAGCCTCTGTTATTGAATTGATTTACCAGAAAGGCTGTGCCCACTGCAACCGCAATGAACACAAACGCCTTTATCAAAAACCGTTTCATAGTTAGAAATATTTTCTCCTTTTACGATATCTGCACCGACGAATATAAAATTCATGGCAGACCATAATCTCAATCATATGAAGCAATGTTTCGTCCGCATCCTTATAGCAGATCTTCTCATAAATCTTCTTCGCAATTGAAAACATCGCTACCTTGTCTGGATAAACTGCAAACATAGGACTTCCTTCATATTCCAGCCGGTCGCAGGCATCCTCCACCATAACCAGTATCAGCTTTGCCCGCATCGGATACATCGCACGCAAATATGCCCGGTCTTCCTCTAACTCCTGCTCATCCACAACCATGAGTTCCGGAGTGCGAAACTTATGCACATACATCTCATCGATTTCTTTCATGGAATCCTCTCACATAAAATGACATAAATAGACAATCAGTTTTTGGCTGATTGTCTATCTGTTTTTCTTATTTTATGCTTTGAAATCCTGTTTTGTGCGTCCGAATCCGTATCTCCTACTCATCACCAAAGGAAATACCAAGACGCTTTGCATACTTGACAACACTATCGTCCGGGGATACATATTTGAGCTTTCCTGCAGACTCTTCCATCGGAATTGCTGTCACTTCATTGTTACGCATAACAACAAGCTTGCCGAAATCTTTATTCTTGATCAGCTCGACTGCCTCTGCACCAAACAGGCTGGAAATCACACGATCATATGGATCCGGGCTTCCGCCTCGCTGTGTATGTCCCGGAACTGTCACACGGATGTCCATACCGGAATATTCCTTGATCTTATCTGCAACTTCATAAGCGACAGATGGATATTTCGCAGCTGCGGCTGCTACGGCTGCCTTACGCTCCTTCTTTGGAAGTGCTGCGACTTCTTTCGAGATTGCACCCTCTGCAACAGCAAGAATCGAGAATCCCTTGCCCTGCTTGGTTCTTCTGTCAAGTGCCTCACATACCTTGGCGATATCATATGGAATTTCCGGAATCAGGATGATGTCTGCACCGGATGCGATACCCGCATGCAATGTAATCCAGCCTACCTTATGTCCCATAACTTCTACGATAAATACACGGTTGTGTGAGCATGCAGTTGTATGGATGCAGTCGATTGCCTGTGTTGCAACATCGACCGCACTCTGAAATCCGAATGTCATATCGGTGCCCCAGATATCATTGTCGATTGTCTTTGGAAGTCCAATCACATTCAGTCCTTCCTGAGACAGACGGTTTGCTGTCTTCTGGGAACCATTTCCACCGAGAACAACCAGTGCATCAAGCTTCAGTTTGTTGTAATTTTTCTTCATTTCCTCAACTTTGTTGAGTCCTTCCGGTGTCGGCTCATCGATCAGCTTGAACGGCTGACGGGAACTGCCAAGGATCGTGCCACCCTTTGTCAGAATTCCAGAGAAATCTGACGGCTTCATCTTTACATAATTGCCATAAATCAATCCCTTGTAGCCCTCTAAGAAACCATAAACTTCCACATCGTCAAATGTGTTGTAAAGTCCCTTTGCCACGCCACGCATCGTCGCATTTAATGCCTGACAATCTCCACCACTTGTCAACATTCCGATTCTCTTCATACTGTAACCTCCTTAATTTATGTGTCTCCTCTACAGCAAAGTTCTTCCTTCCAATGCCCGAAGCAATGTCACTTCGTCAATGCATTCCAGATCGCCGCCGACCGGAACGCCACTTGCAATTCTTGTGACCTTGATTCCAGATGGCTTGACCAGCTTGGATATATACATCGCAGTCGCTTCGCCCTCCACACTGGAATTTGTTGCAATAATCAACTCTTCTACATCTTCCTGCTCCAACCGCAGGATCAGTTCCTTCAACCGGATATCTCCGGTTCCAATTCCCATCGCCGGGTTGATCACACCATTTAATACATGGTAGACGCCCTGATACTGTCCCACACGCTCATATGCTGCCAGATCTCGTGGAGTCTCGACAACCATGATCAGCTTATGGTTCCGCTTCGGCGATGCACACACCGGACACAGCTCCTGATCAGTAATCGTATAACAGGATTTGCAGTACCGGATATTCTTCTTTGCATCTGTGATTGCTGCCGACAGGCTTTCCACCTGTTCTTCCGGCATATTGATAATATGGAACGCCAGCCGCTGTGCGGTCTTTCCACCGATGCCGGGAAGTCTTCCGAGTTCACCGATCAGCCGGTTTACTTTCTCTCCATAAATATCCATTAGAACGGCAAACCTCCGCCTAATCCACCGGTGATCTTACCCATGGAATTCTTCTGATCCTCATCCTGCATACGGATGGCTTCGTTCATAGCAGCCATGATCAGATCCTCGAGCATCTCGATATCGTCCTTGTCGACAACTTCCTCGTCGAGATGAACTTCTGTCACTTCCTTCTTGCCATTGATCTTTACCTTGACAACACCACCGCCGGCAGTTGCCTCATATTCTTTTTCTTCGAGTGCTTTGGTGGTCTCTTCCATCTGCTTCTGCATCTTCTGTGCCTGCTTCATCAGATTGTTCATATTTCCGGGCATCATACCCATTCCACCATATCCACCTCTTTTTGCCATCTTTATATCCTCCTGATTTCTTATTCTTATATTCATACACGGTTTCCCATGCGTACTACCTTTTTATATAATTTGGACTCGCCAGATTAAAAGCTTACTCATGCATTTCGATGTCATCAAATACAATCCGGCTCAAATCCCAGTCCTTCTGCAGTTCGTGTACTTCTTCCCTGCCATCAATCTTGCGGAATGTCACACGTACCTTGCACTGTGCCATATTGGTCAGCTGCTCGCTCAGTTCATCGAGCTTGTCCTGATTCGCGAAATACGAAATCGCCAGATCGTTGTCTGGTGTATCCGCTACAACGAGTTCCAGCGCGCCAGATTCTCTTCCGGCAACCAGTGATGCCTGTCTGTAATAATGCTGCACCAGTCTCGGTCCGCGCTTGCCAATCGTCTTCCACGCTTTCGCAATCAGAAGCAGATCCTCGTATTCTGCCTGCGGATATTTGTCACGCAGATTCTGCTTGATGTGCTCGGATGAATCACCTGTTTGTGGTGCAACTGCCTGCTGCACTGTCCCTGCGCCTTCCGTTGCCGGCGGTGCAACTGCCATCACAACCGGATGTGCCTGCTGCTCTTTGAGCAGTTCCTTCGTCTCTGCAAGCTGCTGCTCCAGTGACTCGATTCGTGCCTGAATTCCTTCGATATCGTAACGCATCTCCGTCTTACAAAGCTTGATGATCGCGATTTCCAGCATCACACGCTTGGATGTCGTATATGCGATCTTCGCTGCGGCTTCCTGTAAAACATAGATTGCATGCATCATCCAGTCCTGTGTCATATCGCTTGTGAGTGCAACCATGCGCTGTTTTGTCTCCGCTGTCACATCGATTGTCATATCCGGGTCGATCGACAGCACCAGTATATTCCGGATAAATGCAGTAAATTCATTGACCAGCTGCAACAGATCCTTGCCCTGCCAGATTGCTTCATCTATGATCTTCAATGCACCAACCAGATCTTTTTCTTTCAGACATTCAAACAACTGAATGTAAACTTCCACATCCACGGCACCAATTGCCGCGAGTACTTTATCTAATGTCAGTTCCTCACCCAGATGGTAAGAGATACACTGTTCCAGAATACTCAAACCGTCTCGCATGGAACCATCTGCGGCACGCGCCACATATTCAACCGCTTCTCTGGTCGCTGAGATTCCTTCCCGGTCGAGAAGCTCCTGCAGACGATCTGCAATTATCTCCAACGGAATCCGGTGGAAATCATACCGCTGGCAACGCGACAGAATCGTCGCCGGAATCTTATGTGATTCCGTGGTCGCCAGAATAAATATTACATAGGAAGGTGGTTCCTCCAACGTCTTCAAAAGTGCATTGTACGCTGCGTCACGGAGCATATGCACCTCGTCGATGATATAGACCAGATACTTACCAGTTGACGGTGAGTAATTCACCGAATCCGTGATCTGTCTGATATTATCCACACCATTATTACTTGCGGCATCAACTTCGATTACATTCATCGCCGCACCTGCAGCAATCGCCTTGCAGCTGGCACATTCATTACACGGACTTCCGTTGATCGGATGCTCACAATTGACTGCCTTTGCCATCAGCTTCGCCGTCGTTGTTTTACCGGTACCTCTGGTTCCGCAGAACAAATACGCATGTCCCACGCGGTCATGCACGATCTGATTTCGGATCGTCGTCACAATATGTTCTTGTCCTTTGATCTCCTCGAACGCGTCCGGTCTCCACTTCCGGTACAATGCCATGTACGACATAAACTGCCTCCAACTCTATATATGGAAAATCTGATCCAGCATCCGAAGGGTCTTGAAGTTGCCCTTTGCCGTTATCTCGCCGGACATAAAGCCTTTCTGGAAGCTATTTTTGCCAGCCAAAATATTACGCAGCATCGTGCTTGATGCTTTCAGCTTCACATCGGCTTCCACATCCGCGCCATACTCACACTGTAAGACTTTCCCTACATGTATCACTAAATTCTTCCCCATATCCGGTACTATGATCACATAGCTTGCCGCAAATCCGGTCTCCGGATGGAAATTCTCATAAAATCCTTCGATAATATCGTCCTCGTAGACACTTGGTGGTTCTGGTGTCTCTTCCTCATCTCCAAGCATCTGCTTGAACATTGCAGCGAGTTCCTCAATATCCTCTTTCTGCTTCTTCACATAGCCATCATCTGCCACAAACTTGGAAAGCTGCTCACTCTCCTGTGGTGTCAGATTGATATTGTTCTGCTTGATCAGAGTGTTCTTTACCGCAGTGTTACTCGTCGGCAGTTTCCTTGTCTTCTTATTGATCAGGCGGTAAAAATCCTCTGCTTTTTTCTCAATCAGATTCAAATACTGGCTTTCCTGCTCCAGCACATCCGTCGAATCCACATACGTCGCGATTCCCGGCTCTGAAATGCCACCCAGCACATCCCATGCCTTTCGCAGTGACAGCTCTGCATCCTGTTCTCCATACGCCGTTGCAACGACAACCGGCATCATATAGAGTGACGCGATCTTCTCCTTGTCACCATACAGCCAGCACATATCCAGAAACTGCTGCATATAGCCGCCAATGCCAAACCATTCCAGACTCGCTGCCAGAATCACGCCATCGCAATCCTTCAACGTATTCGGAAGTGTTGCAATCCCCGACTTATCTTCATACATATTATATCTTGTGACTTCTACCCGAAGCTCCTGCAGAACCTGAATGATTTTCTCCACTACAAAGAGTGTTGGATCCTCCAGCAATCCCCGGCCTCCGTAATACACATTTACCTTCACCGTAACACCTCATGTATTCACTGCCATTTTTTCTTTCGCATGCTACAAAAACGCACACTATTACTATACCAAAAACAGGGGGTAAATACAATAATTGCGAGGAAAAAATCCAAGCAAACAAAAAACAGCACTAACTGGAATTAATGCTGTTTATAACTGTTTCAGTTTTTCTTCACAATTTTCAACTCATATCCCAATGAATCTAAAATACAACAGAACATTTTTAATGATGGAGAATTCTCTTTTTTCTCAATCCTCGAAATCACCTGTTGTCTATTTCCAATCGTTCTTGCCAACTGTGTCTGTGATATCCCCTTTTGTTTCCTCAATTCAATCATCTCTGCAATCAGTCGATATTCATCCTCGCTCTTTTTCCACGTATTATAAAATTCCTCGGAATTATTTTTCTTCTCCTGTATTATTTCTTGAATATTAATTTCTGCAAATGCCATATTACTTCCTCCTACACAATTTTTCTGCCAAGAAATCTTCCTAATTCACGTGCACGTGCAAGCACAATATTTTTATCGACCCGTTCTGTTTTATTTTTTTGCTTTCGACACACATGCAGCAAATATATATTGTCTCTGTCTGCTGTCACATAAAATATTCGATTATTCCTCCGGAAATAAACCTCATACACTTTTTTATCCCATCGTTTCGATAATACTTTTTCAAATTCACCTTTTTCCATATATGCCAATACTGCCAATCCATCTACCTGTTCTTCTATTGTCAACGCATTTATATACTCCATAATTAAATCTTTCCCAGAGCTTGATAAATATGTATGTATTTTCATATCTTCTCCTTATTTTACAATCAATAAGTTGTATTTGTCAATATATCAATGTTCTTACGCAACAAAAAACTCCTCATTTGCCAGTCCGACCACATCGCCCTTTTCCAGCTTCTGTTCTGTCATCGCCGGGATACGCTTCGTATTGATATACGTTCCATTGGTAGAGTTCTGATCCTCGATATACAGTCCATCCGGACGGCAGAACAACCGGACATGCACACGACTGATTTGTGTCGTGGCAACACGATAATCGGACGCCTTATCCCTACCTATGGTAAACGACGCCTTATCCATCGGAATACGGAACGATTCCAGAGCGCCATTCGTCAGTGGTACCAGCTTCATATCTGGAATTCGACTATCTTGTACAGATTTTTCCGACAGTCCCATCGGAACATCCACGCTGTGCACAGCCTGTTCCGCCTGTCTGCTGTATCCCTGTACAGGCGCATCCTCCAATGTTTCATCTCCCTGCACCTGCCTGCCATATTCCTGCATCGCTGACTCAGATTCCTGTCCATCTTCCTTGTCGCGCGCTGTCATGATTGCAAGAATAATCAGCGTTAAAAGCCAGACAATTCCAAAGATTGCAGTTCCCGTCGTCCCATCAAAAAACAAATATTTAATAATCAGCGCCAGCGCGGCGCCTCCTGCCAACGCATACAGCAAAAAGCGTTTTGAAAATATTGCATCTATGTCCGCACGCGCTACTTTTTGTTCAAGCGTCACTGCTTCTTCCGCAAATTCATTTTCTTCGCTGCTGTTTGGTTTCTGCATGGACGTTTTCTCACCCTGCTTCTGACATCTTCCATCTGTATCCGTTCCAGCATTCAACAGTGCGAGAAAATCTGTCATATCACTCCATTCATCCGTCAACACCCGGTGACATTCATACAAAAACAGTTCTCCCGCACGATCTTCATGGGAAAACCGCGGCATCAGATATTCCAGAAATGCGGTAAGCTGTTCCTTCAATGGCTTTTGATAGCCTGGCACACAGAGCATCCGAATCTCGTTTTTCTCCTTTTGCATGAACAAATACTCCACGCGGATAACCAGATCCGATGCATCGAGCAAATATGCTTCCAATGCGTCCGCCTGCTGCATGATCTGATTCAAAACTTTCTTTAACTGTGTCCCATTCATTGTCTTTTGCTGCAAATATGCCTGTAAACCATAGCAATCCTTCGTATTGTGCGACAGCCATACCTCCGCATCCGTACAGATCATGGAAGAAGGAAGTATGTAAGGCAGTTCATTTTCCACAAGCATCCGGACCTGATACATCCTTCCGTGTTCTTCGAGTTCCTGCATCGTTCCAACCTTCGCATCCATATAATGATAGATTCCTTTATTCCCAAACAATATTTCCATACACCTGCCACCTTCTCAGCCGATTACTGCATACATCCACTTCTGTGATACATACATGCCCTTCTTTTTCATACCGATAATTTCCATCCGAGATAACAGCCTGCCCTGCATCACGCGTCTCGGCATTTTTCATTTCTTCCAGCTGTTCACGCAATCCAGCCCCTTCCTGATAAGTATAAATTACACTGTATCCCTCCTGTTGTACCAGACCATCCCTAACGGTATCCAAAAACAGGAATATTACCATGACCACTATGCTAAATATAATCGGCATGATCAGACTCATCTCTACCACAGAGCTTCCTTTGTTTCCCATCTCTTCACCCTCCTTGTTTCTCTTCTTTTAATTTCCTGCACCGCAACGGGAACATGCCGCAAGCCCGGTTACCTCGCTTTTCTTCTTCCGGTACACCGTCCGTTTCAACCCGCTGCACGTCAGACTGCTATGGTAACGGTCACCCTCATTTGTCACATAAACCTGTCTTTCCTGCACATCCTTCCCGCAAAACGCACACATATCATATCCATTATATTTTGCCTGTTCCAACGTACTTGTCTGAATCTGCAAGGTTAGATAACTGCATCTGCGTGTCATGTGATACACTGCCTGATTGTCCGTCACATATACATATGCATCCTCCGCACGTACCGCATCCGTCTCTGTATCTTCCCTCGCAGCCCCTGTATATGCCCGTTTTCGGATTGTAAACGATCGTGTGCCCAGATGTTCCATCGCGTAACTTACCCGGAGCACAATATATTCCTCGCCAATCTCACTTCCGAGAAACTGTACACCAGAGACTCCATGCTTTACATACCGTTCCACTGTTTCTTTTTCATCTGCATACTTTGGAAACCGCAAATATGCAACCGCCGTATCTGCTGCCCCAAGATATGCAATTTCTGCCATATACTCTGCTGTTTCTGCCGCTGCCTCGTAGACCTGTGCCTCTGCAAGCACACTCTGAGCCATCCAAAACAACGATACCATCGCCAGCAGGAACACCGACATCACAAGCGTTGCTTCCAGTGATGCACTTCCCTGATTTCTTATTTTACCCATAACACACCTCTTTCCTATTGCTTTCCGAGAACTCCTCAGGATAGACAAGAAAGTTTTCAATTATTGCTTTGGCCAGCACCCGGAGAGGTTTTTATAGTTTCAACCGTCCTGAGAAATCCCCGGAAAACAATACGAAAGAGTCTTTCATCTTTTAATACGCTACGCTTTGGTGATATTGAAACCGCTGTCCACCAAAGGTACTTTCAAAGTCTGCTTCCAGTCCAACTGCAGCATGCAATATCCGAAATTCCTTCTCCTCCTGCATCGTATTGATCTGCATCAGATCCAGCATCCGCGCCGTCGCACCGTCGATATTCATCGCCTGTAAAATTGACAGATACGCCTGATAATCCAGTCCGTTTTCTGCATCCTCCGTCTCCTTCGACAAGCTTTCACTGATATGCTCAATATCCGTGATCCAATTATCCGCATTTTTCATAAAAGGAGCCTTTTTCCCATCAAACAAAATCCTCACATCTGCTATTGACTCAATATATGCCCAGCAGCCCGCCAAAAAGTATTTAAGAGCCGGAATCAGATATGGCGCAGCTCCCGCAATACTTGTTGCCAGTTCCGTCAATGTCTGCATCTTATCCGGTTGCCGGATCAATCCGATATAATTGATCGGATAGCGGATTCCAATCATCCGATGCGCCACCGATTTTAAATTCTCATAGTCTGAAGACTTTCCTGCAATCAGATACTCCTGTTCATAAGCAAGCACTGCTGTATCATTTTTCTCTTCCCTGTACGAATTAAACACCTGACCGATGTAGGCAAGCTGTAATCCCGTGTCCGTCAATGAATCCTGCCACGAACCAAGCGCCGTCAATCCCTCCAGCAAAGGAACCATACTGTCAAAATCCCGATTCACTTCTTTGTAATCAGAGAAAAATCCTATCAATCGCAGACTTGGTGCATCCACCAGCGATATGGTTGCATCAGAAACTGTCTTGTCCCCCGGTAACACCAGATTCAAAATAATACTGCTGGATAACTTCTTTGTATAATCACGCGGATCATCCACCTCTGGCTGTATCGTTGGATTTTCTGCATCCATATTTTCTGAACCCAACGCACCTGCATCCGATGTATCAGCTACATCAGCTACATCCATTCCATCTGTTTTCACTTCCGCCGTCTCCATATCCTCTTTCACTTCCTCTGGCAATGTTCCATCCTGTCCGCCTGTTTTTTCTTTCATCTGATCCACGCCCATCTGCACACCTTTTTCCGCTGCCGCGTAAACCATATATTCCTGCATCTGTTTTTTAAGCGGCGCATATGACTGATCTGTGAGCATTGTCATATCCGTGATTGATGCCCGCACATCCGTGTACTCCGCGCCAAGTTTTTCCGTATATGCCTGTTCCAGCCATTCCTCCAGATAAGCCTCGCCCTTTCCGCCCGCAGTCTTATCAAAAAGGAGAATATGATAATGCTCAAATATGTAGCTGTTGTAGCAGGCTTTGATATCCGACATGGAAAGGCGGGTTGCAATCACATTTTTTGATTTAGCAGCACTCAGTATCACCACCTGTATTACAAGTGTGATCAATACAATCATTACAGCTGTCATCATACTGATGAATACAACAATTCTTCCTTTGTTGTTCATATTCTCCTCCTGTCTTTGTTTTCTACGAATATACTTTCTTCGCATCCCTGTTAATGGTTGTCCAGATTGTCTCGACCAATGCAGAAATCTGTTCTTTGAAAATGAGAACCATCGCAACCAATACGACGATGATCAATATAACCTCGACGACTCCCATTCCGTCCTCCTCCTGCATAAACCGTTTCCATGCACCCATACGTTTCACATCCCTTCTATCCTCTACAATCCGACCCACGCCGGATATACGATCATTACCATAACAAGAACCAACAGCAGGATCATGGGAAATAACAGCTTTGTTGATGCCTCCTCTCCTTTTTTCTTTGCAAGCTCCCGGCGTTTTTCCAACACCTGCTGCATCTCCTGCTCCATCAGATTTCTAAGATCCTTTGTTCCCATACGAATATGCTGACTGATGTGTTGCAACAGTTGGTAATATTCCGGCAGCTCCAGCCGCCGACCAAGCTGCTCATACACCCAGCTCTCCTCACTTCCAGTGTCAAGCTGATGCATCGCATATTCCAGCTCTCTTCTTAACAACCAATCTTTTTCCATTTCTGATAGAATCTGCCGAATTCCTGTCTGCACCGTCATTCCCGATCCAAGCAGCAGCCACAGGCGATTTACAAAAGACGGATATTGTTCCATTAGCACATTGTTTCTTTTTTTCCGTTCTTCTTTCCATTTTGCATACAGCCAGACCGGCAAAGCCGCCGCCAGCACAATGCCAAATATCACCCATGTCATTGCCTGTCCATGTTCTTGTTTCTGTAACGAAATGCCTACTTCCCCGAGCTGCTCCGGCAAAACCAGTGCCTCATCGGTTCTTGTCTCCTGTTCCAACTGAAAAAGTGCGTCTTCTACCCGTTCTATCGCATCTTTCCTACGCATATCCTTCACCACAGATACCGGAAAGCTATGTTCTATCGTATATGTCCGATACGATACCTCTACCGTCAGCAGCACGATCACCGTCTCTGTCACTTCCTCCAAGTCTACCTTTCCATAAGAGGAAAGCACTGCGGGATTGTCTGATCTCCACGCATAGGTAAATACCCCTGTTGCATCCTCCCCTGGTAAATTCAGAGAACGGCTTACATGCTCCAGATCCGGATTGTCACCTAATATTTCCGATTCCAACTCCGTAATCCGCTGTTGTGCCTGCTGATAGAATTCTTCCTCCGTGTATTCTCTTGGTTCGATTTCCATCGTATATGTATATTCTTTGTCATCGACCGACAGCCGGATATCTTCCGTTTTCACTTTGCCATCATAATTTGTCCGTTTCACAACTTGTGTGTCCACTCTTTCTGACTGCTGCATGCTTTTAAACAGTAGTCCCTCCGCGATACAAGTACTTGCAAACAGGATTGCAATGGTTGTCCAGACCAGCTGCTTTACACGCGTTCGAACAAGCGTCTGCGCCTCCCGCTGCGTCAACACCCGCAATGCCTGCACTTCCTCCCGGATATGTTTCAGCCCTTTGATATCTCCATCTTTGTATTTACTGAAATGGATTCTCGATAAGATTGCCAAACAGGCAAGTGCTGCCTGTATTCCTATGCATAACTCCATTTTTTACACCTCGATTCTTATTATTTTTTCAATCCACCACGCGCACAAACCAATGCCCGCCAACGAGACGCCCATCCAAAGTCTCCCGGTCGCAGTAGTGTAAAGCACCTGCATATAAGACGCATTTGTCATACGCAGAAACAACACAATTCCAAATGGAACAAACAGCATAATGCGTCCTTCTAATTTCTTCGCAGCCAGCACCGTCTGAATCTCCAGTTCCACCAGCTCAGACTCCTGCATTTGTCGCACCATCTGGCGAATCAGATACGGGATATTGCCGCCATAGCGTTTTGCAGCCTCAATCATAGCTGCCAGTTCCCGGATTTCATCCACGCCGCTTCGATCTGCAAGTGCCATCAGGAGCTGTTCGATCCGCTTATGACAGGCAATACCATTCGTCAAAATCTGTAGTTCCGCTTCCATCAACGGGAACTCCCCCGCGCTCGTCCGGTATGTCTGTACAAACGCATTTTCCAACGAATACCCGGCACTGATACTTCCTGACACCAGCGTCATCACTTCCCGGAATTCTGTTTTCAGCTGCCGCGTCCGCTTTTGCAGACAGCCCTGACGGAGCCGTTTTTGCACCACGGGGATACATATGGGAATCAACAGACATCCCCACCACGCATCAAAAAATAAATATCCTGCACTACCTCCAACCGCACAGCTTAGCAGAATCACGATCATCCAAAACCTGATATCCGCTCTATACACCCGGTAATCCACAAACCACCTCCTCAAAAATCTCCATCATCCCTGCACTCTGCATCTTCTCCAGATGCAGCAGGTCATTTACCTTCCGAAGCACGCCCTGCACCTTTCCGTTTCGCACGCCCGTCTCCTGAAACTCAAACAATGTGTTTAATCTGATTTCTCCATGTTCCATACCTTTTACCTCACATATCTCTACTACCTTGCGGGTTTTGTCCCGCAGCCGGCTCACATGAATGACAATATCCACCGCTGATGCAATCTGCCTGCGCACGGCAGGAAGCGGAATCTCCATTCCCATCAGCACCATCGTTTCCAATCGTGCCAGCATGTCCTCCGCCGAATTTGCATGTCCGGTCGACAGCGACCCATCATGTCCGGTTCCCATTGCAGAAAGCATATCGATTGCCGCCGCGTCCCGCACCTCACCCACAATGATCCGATCTGGGCGGAGCCGGAGACTCGCCTTAATCAAATCCCGAATTGTGATCTCGTTTTCGCCCTCCAGATTCGCCGTGCGTGCCTCCAGCCGAACCAGATTTTCCACACCGCGGATCTGTAATTCTGCCGAATCCTCAATCGTCACGATCCGCGCATCCTTTGGCACAAAATCACTGAGTGCATTCAGCATTGTCGTCTTGCCGGAACCGGTACCGCCGGAGATAAATATGTTGTACCCCGCCTGCACCAATATCCGCAGCACCGATGCAACGCCTGCATCCACACTTCCCATCGCAATCAATGCTTTCATATCAATCCGTTGTTTCGGAAACCGCCGGATCGTGATCACCGGTCCACCAAGCGACACCGGTCTTGTCACGATACATACACGCGAGCCATCCATCAGCCGCGCATCTACGATTGGAGACGCCGCATTGATCCGCCGGTTACAATCCCCGACAATATGCTGAATCACTGTCTCCAGTCGTTCCTCCGACGAAAATCCCTTCTCATAGCGCCGGATCACACCATCCCGCTCTACAAAAATATCCGACTGTCCATTGACCATGATCTCCGTTACCGTCTCATCTTCCAGAAGCTCCGTCAGCACATCCAGCCGCCGAAGGCTGTTAAACAACTCCACCCGCAGACCGACCTTTTCCTTCAAAGGGACATATTGATCCTTTGTCTCTTCGAGGATGCACCGGTCGATCATCCGCGCAATCTCTGCATCCTCCACATCCCTTGTCAGATCCAGTTCTGCCGCCACACGCATTTTCAGTCGTTCCCGCAAAGATCGTAGTTCCATTCCATTACCTCACATACATGTCTGCTATCTGATCCACATCCTGTCCTTCTAACTGGACATATTGCAGATTCTCTGTTTTTTCATATTCCTGACGCAACATTTGCTCGAATACCTTCTGTTTTTTCTGAGAAACTGTATCTCGAAGCGTCGGTATCAAGATCCGGTCAAATGCGCCAAATACTGCATAACTTGCCAATGCCATACCTCCAATATCAAACACTACACCCGCATACTGTCCGCGTCTTTGAATCGCTTCCCGGAACCATCGAAGATCCTCAATCTCGATCTGCCGGATATCCCGGAAACATTCCGGTGGCGGCAGACTCGCAACCGCATTTGCCTGCAAATACTCCAGACATTCCTCATTTCTGCTTTTCATGCAATAGAGCATCCAGCTTCCAATCCCTTTTTCATCTAAGCATTCCGAAATGCCTTCCCAATTCACATATAGGCTGTTCCCAATCCGCTCACACAGTTTTTTGGCAAACGTCGTTTTTCCGCATCGCCCCAGCGGGGAATACACGGCATAAAACATGCCTGTTTCTGTCACACAGGGCTGATTCGCTCCAATCATCTGAAGCATCGTTTCAACCAGATGTTCCACACTCTGGTACCGAAAAAAATACTGCGTCCGCCCGATATATTCGCGGTTTATCGTGAGCACCAGAACCGGGCAGTCCTCCGCGTCCTTCCAGTCCGCATAGCAGTCTCCAACCAGTATCAGCTCCGGTTTCTCCCGCTCCCGAAAAGCGGCATACACCGCAGGATTCGAAAATACATAAAGCTGGATCGGGATTGTTGCCCGCAAATTCAGATATTCCATTAACGCCCTTTGATATGCTGGATCAGAATCCAGCAGACACACCTTATATGCCAATCGACACACCCCCTGTCACATACGCAATATAGCCAAGCAGAATTGGTACCGACATGTGCATCCGCACACCCTCCGTCCGTTCTGCTTCTGACAAAAACGGCATTTTTCTTCGTTTCGCCAGTATAACCGCCAGCTTTCCAACTGCCAGTCCACCTGCAAATATGCAGGTATATAGAAGCACATTCCACACTTCTTTTCCCATAAATGCGCCGATCGCGCAAAACAACTTTACGTCCCCGGCACCCAATACCCGAATCCAGAACAGCCCATACAGGGTTGCAAACCCAATCAGCATGCCTTGTCCACCTGCCAAAAGTCCTTCCACGCCATGTGCATACCCCTGCAGCAGGAAACCGCAGCCAATCATACATAGGCAAAACCGGTTCGGAATTTTATACGTTCTAAGGTCCACTACGACCGCACCCAATAACCATATACCAAGTATAATGTTCCAGATTGCGCACCTCCTTTTCTGTGCAAAAACACGGTTCCAATCATGCAGTTTTCCAAATTATTCGTTCACATAGCTTATAAAATTCCTAAAAAAGGCAGAGCTTAACACACGCATAGTTATTCACAAACTCTGCAAATTCTTTGTTGGGTAATTCCATTGAAATTCGTAAAACAAATAATTGGAAAACGTTATGATTGTTACTTTTTCGACTGTGACCGAACTACGCCAGAACAACGATTCTCGACCACGAGCTGACTATACCACGGCTGGATAGATTTTGTAAAGCGTAAGTTTGGAACATTTGCGGGAGCCCGCATAAATACTAGAAAAAATGGGCAAAATTTTTTTTATTTTGCCCATGTACCCTGTTCTCTTTTTTCGATTTTCATCTTCTGGTGAAGGGTGTTTAACACCTGTCGTTTGTTCCCCGACCAGAGCGGCGCGACTAAAATATTTTTCGGTCCATCGCCAGTGACACGATGAATCACAATATCCTCCGGAATCACTTCCAGACATTTGATAACAAGCTCAATATATTCATCCTGTGACAGCACTTCAAAGCTGCCTGCCTCATAATCCCCGCACAGATCCGTGCCTCGCAGCACATGCAGCAGCTGCAGCTTGATTCCAAAAGGTTTTGCCTGCTGTCCACACACATACCGCACCGTCGCAAGCATATCATCTTCCGTCTCGCCCGGCAGCCCTAAGATCACATGCGTGATATATGGGATATGGTTGTCTGCAAGTGCCTGAATCGCTGTTTCATAAGTAGAGAGCAGATATCCCCGGCGGATATATTCTGCTGTTGCTTCATGCATCGTCTGCAGTCCAAGTTCAATCCAGATGAATTTGCCACTCTCGGCATACTCCTTTTGCAATCTTCCGAGTATCGAAATAACTGTCTCTGCATTTCCGGACTGGTTCTCCACTGCAGCCATCTCCGCTTTTTTTACAGCTACCGATACTCCCGGAATCCCCAGACAATCCGGTCTTGTCGCAATACTGATTCCAACGACCGACTCCTCTTCTAATGCTTCCCGCCAGATGCGTTCCAAGTATGCCGGATCTCCATAGGTGTTCGTGTATGCCTGAAAATAAATGACGAACTTCTCTCCGACCTTCTTATGGAACTTCGCCATGCCACGTTCCATCTGCCGTTTGATATCAAGCGTTTTCCGCTCCACATCGACGCAGCTTCCCCGGCGCTCATATTCCTTATGATAAACCTCTGTCGATGCCCCGCGCGAATCCCGTTTCGACCGATGCTCGTACACACGGCCATTCGCCGAAGCACCAACCACGCTCTGTCCATCCTGCCTGCCACCACCTGCGATTGGCACTGCGAAATCGCCGCTTCCGCCGGCACTACAAAAAATACACCCACGTTCGCCAAGTGTACCATCACGGTTCGGGCAGGTAAGCCCTGCGTCGACCGCAATCTTGTACACCTTCTGTCCATAGGTGTATTTCATATATGCATCCAATGAATAATACGGCTTATCCAGCCATTTTTCCTGTCTCATAATCTCTACCACTGATAATGATGCAACTGCCCTTCTGTCTCTAATCCCGGGAAATCCAACTGTCTTAACGCCTCGTACAGCACGATACCAACCGAGTTCGATAAGTTCAGGGAACGTTCGCCCGGCATCATCGGGATGCGCACACAGGTTTCCTTATTCTGAAGCAGAATCTCCTCTGGAATCCCTCTGCTCTCGGCACCAAACATAATAAAGCAGTCATCCTCATATTTCACATCGGTGTACTTCTGCTTTGATTTTGTCGTTGCCATATAAACCTTCGCGCCCGGATTCTTCGCCAGAAAATCGTTATAATCGTCATAGCGTGTCACATCCAGACGATCCCAGTAATCCAGTCCCGCGCGCTTCACCATCTTGTCATTTAATAAAAATCCAAGTGGCTCGATCAGATGCAGACGCACCCCCGTTGCCACGCAGGTACGTCCGATATTTCCTGTATTTGCCGGCATTTCCGGCTCATGTAATACGATGTTTAACATGTCTTTTGCTCTCTTAATCGTCCAATAAATCTCTCTAATCTTCCCATCGCCTCTTTGAGCTGCTCGATTGAGTATGCATACGAGATACGCAGGAATCCTTCGCCGCAGTCACCAAATGCCGTACCCGGCACAACTGCAAGTTCCTCTTCACGAAGCAGTCTCGTTGCGAATTCGTCACTCGTGATGCCAAACTCCTTGATGCATGGGAACACATAAAATGCGCCATGCGGCTCAAAGCACGGAAGTCCGATCTCCTCGAATTTCTTCAGCAGGAACCGGCGTCTTTGGTCATACGACTTGCACATCTTCTCGATATCTGCATCGCCATTTTTGATTGCTTCGATAGCTGCATACTGGCTCGTGGTCGGTGCACACATAATTGCAAACTGATGGATCTTCGTCATCTGATGTGCGATTACCTCCGGGGCAAGCGCATAACCAAGTCTCCATCCGGTCATCGCATATGCCTTGGAGAAACCGTTGATAACGATTGTCCGCTCCTTCATGCCCGGCAGGGATGAAATCGAACAATGCTTCTGACCGCCATATGTAAGTTCGGAATAAATCTCATCGGAGATCACGTAAATATCCTTCTCCTGACAGATCTTTGCGATTGGCTCCAAATCTTCCTTCGTCATAACCGCACCTGTCGGGTTGCTTGGAAATGCAAGAATCAGAATCTTCGTCTTATCCGTAATCGCTGCAAGCAGTTCTTCCGATGTCAGACGGAACTGGTTCTCATTTTTCAACTCGATTGTAACCGGCACAGCACCGATCAACTGTACACAAGGTACATACGATACATAGCAAGGCTCCGGGATAATAACCTCATCGCCCGGATCAAGCATGGCACGGAGTGCCACATCGATACCCTCACTGCCACCGACGGTCAGCAGTGCTTCGGTCTTATAATCATACAATACGTTATATTTTCTCTGATACCATTTACAGATTTCCTGACGCAGTTCAATCAATCCGGAATTCGATGTATAAAATGTCCGTCCTTTTTCCAGCGAACGGATACCCTCTGATCGAACATGCCATGGTGTATCAAAATCCGGCTCACCAACACCAAGTGAGATTGCATGTGGCATCTCACTTACAATGTCAAAGAACTTCCGGATTCCAGATGGCTTAATCTGTTCTATCGTTTTTGACAATGGATTTCTCACGGTGCGATTACCAACCTTTCGTCCTGACTTGGTGTCTGGAAAATAACACCATGGTCTTTATATTTTTTCAGTACAAAATTCGTGGATGTTGCAATGACATCCTCGATGATTGCCAGCTTCTCGGATACAAAATGAGAGATTTCCCGCAATGTCTTTCCCTGAATAACAACCATAAAGTCATACGCACCTGCGATCAGGTAGACGGAATGTACTTCATCGAAATTTCTGACACGATCCGCGATCTGGTCAAATCCCGCTTCTCTCTGTGGTGTAACCTTGACCTCGATCATGGCTGTTACCATCTCCTCGCCAACCTTATCCCAGTCGATCATAGTATGGTATCCACAGATGATGCTCTCGTCTTCCATTGCCTTGATATCCGCTTCCACCGCGGCTTCATCCGCGCCGATCATCGCGGCGATATCCTTCACTGTCAGTCTGCTGTCGGTTTCGAGCAGCTTCAAAATTTCATTTCTCATCACATCTACCTCCTAATATTTAGTCGCAACCTTGAATTTACATCCCGTCCATGATACATTGATGAAAAGATGCATTTAGATTGCAGAAACAAGCAATCCAACGACCATGGCAAATACCAGTACGCCGCAGATGATTGCTGCGATTCTCTTTGTCTTCTTTTTGTTACTGAAATCAAATAACATGAATTTTTACCTCCCGAAAGGATTATTTTTATGCATTATATTACGATTATCATTTGTTGTTCTTTTCTAGCTTTATGCTTTGTTGTCTCGCGAAATGTCTCCCGGTTTAAGAAAACACACGGGCAGAGCCGCGAGAGTCTTCTCGAACGCGAATCTGAAGCAAATTCCGTACGGAAGGCGAATATCTCCACCCTTCCCTATATCGAAATCCCTCTGGATACGCTTCCAGTCGATACACTCTCCGCATGCGGTCATTCCGGGCTTGCGGACGAACTGTATGCACTGGCGGGCAAAAAAATCTTAAATCTCTCTATGTATACGAATACGGATTTAAAGATGATGTATGGTCCTGCCAACTTAGATACGTTGTCTGCCTGCGATGACGCCTACGCCGATCTGATCCTGCTTCTGAACAAGATCGGCAAAACATTACTCGAAGCAAATGACGTTTCCAGCGCCGAGCAGTTTCTATCTTATGCAGTCTCTATCGGCTCTGACATTACCGCCAGCTACACGATGCTTGCAACCATCTATGCGGACCAACACGACACAGACCATCTGGATGAACTAATCCGTAAAGCAGAGTCCATCACCTCTCTGTCCGGCAAGACAATTCAAATTAAGCTTCATTCTATCAAATCCGGGCTAAAATAGCAATCATGCTTTTCCTGACAGATAATTCATGAACTGCTGTGCCGTACGACCGGATACACCGCCATGGGAAAGTTCCCATTTGTTTGCTTCTGCTAAGAGCTCCTGCTCGGTCAGTCCGATCTCCGGATGCTTCTTTGCCAGTCCAAGCACGATATCGTTAAACTCATTTCTCGATGGACGGGAGTAACTGATCGTCACACCAAAACGATTGACGAGAGAAAGCTTCTCCTGCATCGTATCGGAACGATGCATACCGTTATCTGTCTCCACATCATCACGGTCATTCCATGTCTCTTTAATCAAATGTCTACGATTTGAGGTTGCATAGATCAGTACATTATCCGGCTTTGTCTCAAGCCCACCCTCAATGACCGCTTTCAGATATTTATACTCAATCTCAAATTCCTCAAAGGAAAGATCATCCATATAAATGATAAACTTATAATTCCGGTTCTTCACATGCGAGATCACAGCAGATAAGTCCTTAAACTGATGCTTGTAAATCTCAATCATACGCAGTCCCTGCTCATAATACTGGTTAATGATTGCCTTGATACTTGTGGATTTACCGGTACCACTGTCGCCAAACAACAGACAGTTATTCGCTTTCTTTCCAAGCACAAACGCCTCTGTATTATCTACAAGCTTTTTCTTCTGGATCTCATAACCAATCAGATCATCCAGCATTACCTTATCTGTATTCGTGATTGGGATAAATTCCAGTTCCTTACCCTCATCATGGCGGATACGAAATGCCTTGTTCAGACCAAACATGCCAACACCATACTGCTTGTAAAAAGCGGTCATGATAGCAAAGATCTCATCGACACTTTCCGCCTCGCTGACACGGTCGCTGATATCACGCACCTTCTCACTGACATTCTGGTTATACATCTGTTCCTTCTTCGGCAGTGACTTGTAATTCGTGATTGTTGTGAAACAGTCAATGCCAAGATCCTTCTCGATCGGTGCAAAATCAAAATGGAACAACCGCTTGAAGATTGCATAATCATTTTTTGCAAATGCATTGACTGAGCCATCTCCTGCGCCAACCTTCTCGCAGGTAAGCGTAAATGAATTCTCATTTGTGATCAGCAAAAACGCCAGATAATCCTGCCACAGATTCCGGTTGAAGCCATAGCTTGTTGCCACATCCAGAATCCGCTTGATCTGCTGGTAAATCCGTGTGACCAATTCCTCCTTGGTACTCGTCTTCTTCTCCCATGCCTCAAAAATATCCGCCATGCAATATAAGATACTGTCTTGCCCTAAATCACGATATAAAACGAGTCCCGGTACTTCTTTGTACATGTTGTTACATCTCCTTGTTTTGTTTTTTACTGTCCGTTTTTTCGACTTTTGATTTCATTGCAAACAGCCGCCTGCCTGCCGATTCAAGTGGGACTACATCGTCCGGCACCTGTTTGTCATCAACATTAATCTCCCGTTTTTTTATTCTCCGGTACACGATTGACCGGAAATATGCATAAAGCACAGACACAAGCGGAATGAAGATAAACATTCCGACCACACCCATCAGGTCTCCGCCGGCAATCACAGCCAGAAGCACCCAGATCGCGGGCAGATTAATGTCTCCGCCGACAAGCTTCGGATAGATAAAATAATTCTCTATAAACTGTAAAATAAAGAACAATAACACAAACCACAGCACCTGCTTCGGGTCAACAACCAGAAGCAGAAAGCATCCGATAAAAAGTCCGATAAATGCACCAAACACCGGTATCAATGCCGTAAATGCAATCAGAACGCCAATCGTAAGCGGATATTGTATGCCCGCGATTGCCATCGCAATCATGAACATGATTCCGAGGATGATACCCTCCCGGAACTGTCCGGTAAAAAACTTGGAGAATGTCGTACTTGCTATCTTACCGAACACCATCAGCTCATCTGCCGTCTTTTCCTTGAACAACGCATAGATGACAAGCTTCGTCTGCCTGCCGAGCTTCTCTTTCTGTGCCAGAATATATGCGGAAAAAATAATCCCGATAAATATATTTATGACGGTTCCAATGATAGATGAGAAGATAGAAACCGTCGCCGACATGATCTCTCCGCCGTTATCATTGAAGAACGAGAATATCTGGTCAAAATCCGGTTCAATGCCAGCAATCTTCTCCGATATTGCCGGAACATTCTTCGTATATGCAAGTGCAAGCTCCTTCGCCCGGTTTACAAATCCGGGCAGAAGCTCTTTCACCTTTCCAACCGTATCCGCAACCTCCGGTACAACTACAAACAGCACAAGCGCTATAAAAAGCAGTGCCGCGATATACGTAAGCACCATGCTGATCGGGCGCCGGAACCGGTACAGGCGGTTTTTTTCATTCTTGAAGATTCCCTGTTCGATTCCGCGCATCGGAATATTCAACACAAACGCAATCCCGCATCCAATCAAAAATGGAAGCAGCACAGAAAAAACCATACCGAAAAATCCACTTATAATATGCAGATGATTGACTACAAATATCAGAAGTACCGTAAAAGTAATAATCGCAAGTATCAATTGTACCAGATGTTTTTTGTCTTTCATTCTAATCTGCTGTATCAGTCATACAGCAAGCCTCCTTCTATTCTACCGGTTGATGCAGGCTCTCGCTGTCTTTCCCGGTGCCGCAGCTCCCTTCGGTACGAGCACAATCTGGATTCCCTCCAGACGTTTCGCCAGACCGCTTGTACCACTCATCTGACCATTCTTTGCCCAATCCAACCAACCGTATGACTGCACATGTACACGATAGTAAATATCATACTGCTGTGCTGCCTGTCCAGTCAGTTCAATCTGAATTGCCTCGAGACGCTTGCCAAGCCCGCTCGTTCCACTCGTTGTTCCATTGGATACCCAATTCTGCCAGCCAAATGTCTGTACGTGTGTCTTGTAACGGACACCACCGTTTATATTTCTTCCAAGGCGAATCTGGATTGCCTCCAGACGCTTTGCCTTTCCACTTGTTCCACTCATCGTGCCATCAGCGCGCCAGTTATTCTCCCAGCCAAACGTCTGCACATGCGTTTTGTAATTGATGCTACCCGGATACGCGGATACAAACGTCTTCGACGTTGCAACGCCCGGATTTGCACCCTTTGGTACGATCACGATATTGATTGCCTCCAGACGTTTTGCCAGACCTTCGGTTCCTGCCATCTCTCCATTCTTGGACCAATCTAACCAACCATACGTCTGCGCATGCACACGATAATATACATCGTATTTATCCTTGTTGGCACCGGTCAATTCAATGCAGATGGCTTCCAGACGTTTTGCCTCTCCCGTCGTTCCACTCATCACACCATTTTCTTTCCAGTCCTGCCAGCCATAGCTTTGCACATGCGTCTTATAACGGATACCCAGATTACTGTCCCCGGATACGCGGATTGTGATACCCTCCAGACGCTTTGCACTTCCGACAGTTCCTGCCATTTTACCATTGGATACTTCATTTTCCCAACCAAATGTCTGCACATGTGTCTTGTAAGATACCGTGATGTTCGGTGCCAGATTCTTTACCTCCGGATTGTTCTCTGCCGTATTTTCCATCCGGCTTCTGTAATGATTCCGGATAAACTGTCCCGCCTTCGTCAGATCATCAATGTTCCAGCCGCTTGTCTTTCCACAACTGCTCTTGATCAGGGCAGAACTTTCATTCTTATTACACAAACTCCAGACGCAATAGCTGACGTTGCGGTCATCACACCGCTTCATCCACTCTGCCGCCTTGTTCAGATCGACATTTCCATTTCCACTCGCCTCGGACAGTCCAAACTCGGATACAAATACCGGAAGTCCCTTGTCGATCGCAGTACCGATCTTCGCCGTCAGCCACTGATTATGGCTGGACTCAGAAGCATAGAAATGAAATGCATACATTAAATTGCTGTAGCCACGGATTGGATCATCCGCCGGCTCATACGTATGTCCCTGATTTCCAAGCTGTGACCATGTCGGTGTTCCTACGATAATGATTGCGTCCTTGTCATATGCACGGATTGTCTGAATGACTTCTGTCGCATAGCTCTTGATATCAGACCAAGGACAGTTGCTCGGCTCGTTGCAGATCTCATAGATGACATTGTCGTAATTTTTATACTTCTGTGCCATCTCCTTGAAGAAGCTCTTCGCCTCGCTCGTATAATTCTTCGGATTCACGTTTAACAGATGCCAGTCAATAATCGCATACATGCCAAGCTCTGTTGCATACTGCACGCCATCTGTTACTTTTTTCTTCATACCGTTCCGGTCGCTGTAATAACCGCCCTCATCGACATACATCGCAAGACGGATCGCATTTGCGCCCCAGTCATCGCGCAGCGTCTGATAGGCTGCCTTGTTATTGTACTGACCAAACCACTGCAGTCCATGTGTACTCACACCATGAATCTGGAATGGCTGTCCATTCTTATCTACCAGCTGTGTACCCTTGACTGCCAGCTTTCCATGTGTCGAAACTGCGGTTGCCGCAGCCGCCTCTGCCTCCTTCGCCGGCGTAAGCACTGTCACCACACTGAGCACCAGTACGACTGTCATCAACCATGCGAGAATCCTTCTCTTCGTTTGTTTCATTGCATTTCCTCCCTTTTCCCTTCTCTTTGTAACCCTCATTTATCTTCATCCGTCGTCCGGATTATATACTTGCCGCATACACATCCCGCTTGGAAATGCCACGATCTTTCGCGACCAGCTTCATCGCTTCTTTTTTGTCGATTCCCTGATCGAGATACATCTGCAGATGTTCCTCAATGCTCATCGCTTCCCATTTTTGCTGTGCTTCCTTCTCGATTGCTTCCCGCGACAAGCCTTCAATCACCAAAATACATTCGCCCTTCGGCTCTTCCTCCGCATAGAAATCGCTCGCTTCCTGCAACGTTGTTTTCCAGAATGTCTCATGCTTCTTTGTGATTTCCCGGCAGACCGTAACCGAACGGTTTCCAAGCACGCCAAGCAGCTCCTGCAATGTCTTCTTCAAACGATGTGGTGCTTCATAGACCACCATCGTACGCGTCTCCCGCGCCAGCTCCGCAAGTACCGCCTGCCGTTCTTTTTTATCCATCGGCAAAAACGCTTCAAATGCAAATCGTCTGGTTGCCTGCCCGGACGCGATCAGTGCATTGACCGCCGCACACGCCCCCGGCACCGGAACCACTTTGATTCCTGCCTCATAGCACTGCTTCGTGATTTCCTCTCCCGGATCGGAAATTCCCGGCGTTCCGGCATCCGTAATCACTGCAATATTCATGCCTTCCAGAAGCTTGCCTACAAGCACCTGTGCTTTTTCATATTTATTATGTTCATGATAGCTAGTCATCGGCGTCTTGATGTCGAAATGATTGAGCAGCTTGATACTGTTTCTCGTGTCCTCCGCCGCGATCAGATCTACCTCTCCAAGCAGCCGCACCGCCCGGTAGGTCATATCCTCCAGATTACCGATTGGCGTTGCAATCAAATACAATGTTCCTGCCATTTATCTGTCTCCATATCGTGTCAGCAGATCCTCGGTGTACGAACCGTCCCTGTTATATACAACAAGTGCCGGCTCTACCTTGAGCATCGTCCGACCGCCTTTATTTCCCTCAATCAAAACCATATTCGGTTCCTTGTCTGCATACGGCTGCACCATACACATACGCTTCGGTTCGATCCGGCACTCTGACATCAGACGTATGATCTCTGCCAGTCGGAATGGTTTATGTACCATCGCAAATGTACCGCCCTCACAAAGCAGATACGCCGCTGCCTTTATCACGTCCAAAAGCTCCATCAATATCTCATGCCGCGCAATGTTCTTTGGGGAATTCTCATTTTCCAGCCCATGATTACCCTTGATATAGGGCGGATTACTTGTAACCGCAGAAAAACTTCCCGGTTTGAAAAGCTCCCGCACCTGCCGCATATCGCCTTCCACAACAGAGATCTCTGTCTCCAATCCATTCATCTGCACACTACGCCTCGCCATATCCGCGCTGTACGCCTGCACCTCAAGTCCGGTAAAATGTCTGCCCTTGCCGCGCGCCTGCATCAGCATCGGGATCACGCCTGTCCCGGTCCCAAGATCGATCACGGAACCATTCGGCGCACCTGTCGCAAAATCTGCAAGCAGCACTGCATCCATGCCAAAGCAGAATACGTCCTTGTTCTGAATGATATCGTAGCCACGGCATTGCAGATCATCGATCCGCTCACCCGGTTTCAGCCACTTCTCTTTCTCATCCTTAGTCCTCATCGAGCTTTGACTTTCCTTCCTTGCGCTCCAGATTCTCCAGTTCCTTCAACTCTTTGTCGGACGAGCCATCATTGCCGCCCTTCTTACCATGGCCGCCACCTTTTTGACCGCCTTTTTTCTTCGGCCTGAAACGAAGCTCATCGACCTTGTACTCTTCTATTTCAAATGTATCATCTTCCTGTGCCACCTTCAGTTTTACCTTCTGGCGCAGGACACTAACTGCCGTTACCTCGCCGGTTTTGCCATCAAATGTCTTCACGACATCTCCAACATTTGGAAGTTTTTTATTCAAATATTCATAAGTCTCCTGCTCATGAGCCAGACAACACATCAATCTGCCACACACACCGGAAATCTTCCCCGGATTCAACGACAGATTCTGCTCTTTTGCCATCTTGATGGAAACTGGTCCAAACTCCGACAGATGTGCATTACAGCAAAGCCGTCTGCCACAGATGCCAATGCCGCCGAGAATCTTTGTCTCATCCCGCACACCTACCTGACGCAGTTCAATACGTGTCTTGAATACCGCTGCCAGATCTTTGACCAGCTCACGAAAATCCACTCTGCCATCCGCCGTGAAATAAAACAATACCTTGCTGTTATCAAATGAATACTCCGCTCCGATCAGCTTCATTTCCAGACCGCGCTTTTCGATCTTCTCCTTGCAGATGACCATTGCTTTTTTATTTTTCTCTAAATTCTCCGCATGCTTCTTCTCATCCGCCTCGGTTGCGATCCGGATGATCGGCTTTAACTCGCCCTGCAGCTTCGTCTCATCCACTTCTCTGCGTCCGAGCACAACCTTTCCAAACTCTACGCCATGCTGTGTCTCCACAATGACATATCTGCCCGGATCAATCTTATAATTGAGCGGATTGAAAAAATATATCTTTCCATTCTCACGGAAACGAACTCCGATTACTTCTTTCATTCTTCAGCCGATGCCTCCTCTTTTAAAGTCAGAAGCAACAGTTCGATTGTCACTTCAAAATTCGCATTGGCAAGCAGTCGCTGCTCTGCCTTTGCGATCGCATCAATCTTGTCCTCGATGCTCTTAAATGTTAGCTTTCCAGCCTGTTTCTTCAAGATAGAAAACTCGTTTTTAAACAGGATTTTATCGACATTTCCGGTTACCTTCAGCATCATGGCATCCCGGTACCACATCATCATCAAATCCATGTAATCATTCATAGACATCTTAAACTGCTCGATATCCTTGACCGCTTTTCCAAGCGTCTCCACATCCATCTCGTCGATATTCGCCAGCACGCCAACAACCGAATCCACGATCGCCGCATACTCGTCATTGCCTGCGAGCTTGATTGCCTTTCCAAGATTACCCTGTGCAAAATCGAGACAGAAATATGCCTTTTCCTTTGTCAGTCCCATTACATTCGTCAGATATGCCAGCACATCGCGCTCACGGATTGGCTTCGTCTGCAGCTTCAGGCAACGGGATTTCACTGTTTCCAACAGCTTATCAAGATTTGTCGTAAGCAACAGGATCACCGCATACGCCGGTGGCTCCTCAATCGTCTTCAACATGGCATTTTGTGCCTGTACATTCAAAAGCTCCGCATCCGGGATAATGTAAATCTTATACTTTCCTTTATACGGTTTGATGTCAATTGTATTTATGAGCTGGTCACGAACCTCATCCACTGAAATCAGATTCGGCTTCTCATGCGTTACCGTGATGATATCCGGATAGTTTCCGGTTGAAACCTGTAAGCAGGACTGACAGGTTCCACAGGCTTCTGTACCGCCTGCCTCACACTCCAGTGTCTCCGCAAATGCATAGGCAAGCGCTTTTTTTCCGCTGCCGGCATCTCCGCTTATAATATACGCATGCGCAACATTTCCCGTTTCAATGCTGCTCTTAAAATGTGCAATTATGTCCTCGTGGCCCACTATTCCTTTAAATCCCATAGCGTTCCCTCACTTTCTTTTTATTCGTTTATGTTGATATATCGATCAGCAATCCGCGGATATCATCGATCTTGCCGAGGATCGCGAGATGATCTTTCTCTTCCTTCATCAGTTCCTGTGCCAGATCGTCAAGGTTTTTATCCACCTGCCGGATGATACCGTACACCCGGTGTCTGCCGCGGCGATCCAAGAAATTTTCTCTTGAAAATTCATGTGCATTTGCCGCAACCTCATTCATAAATTCTTTGATAGAGGTGCGGTATTTCTTCATATCCTTGATATCCATGTGCTTGGCAATCTTCTCGCCCTGCTCCTCGATATCCTTCATCAGTCCGGTCAGTTTTTCCTTCAGATCGGCTTTATCTATGTTGCGGATGAGAGTAAACTTGAACTCTTCGTCCGTCGCCTTCTGGCTCTTGGGGGCTTCCATCTGCGTCAATTGCTGTAATTGACTGATCTTCACATTGTTGTCCACGTACTCTCCTCCTTTCGGTATCTTTGTTGCAGCTTACCTCGCGGCAAGCAGTTTTTCAACTTTGTCCACGATTGCCGCATGTATCGTGTCGATGTCCTGTGTCGCGTCAATCGTCACGATTCGCTCCGGGGCAAGTGCCGCCAGATCACGGTAGCCCTGCGCCACCTTCTCATGAAAAGCGGTGGATTGTGCCTCCATCCGGTCTAACTCTGCGCGGGATTTTGCACGGGCAAGTCCAACTTCCGCCGGTAGATCCAGATGAATCGTCAGATCCGGCCAGATTCCCTGCATTGCGAATCCATTTAGCTCATAAATCTTCTCGACGCCAAGTCCGCGTGCCATCCCCTGATAGACGGCAGAGGAATCCACGAAACGGTCACTAATCACCGCTTTTCCTGCGTCCAGCGCCGGTTTGATCACCTGCGCCACAAGCTGTGCACGTGCCGCTGCATAAAGCAATGCCTCCGTATGGTCATCCATCTCCGCATATTCCCGGTTCAGAAGAATCCCGCGAACTGCTTCACTGATCACCGTTCCACCCGGCTCTCTCGTCACAACAACTTCGTCATAGCCGTGCTGCATCAAATGCTCTTTCAATTTCAAAATCTGCGTTGTCTTGCCGGAACCATCCGGTCCCTCCATCGTCAGAAAAATTCCCTTCATTTGTCCTACCTTTTCCTTCGCATAGCTATTTATACTATACCATTATTAGAAGGATTTTACCATAGATTTTTTCTTTATTATATGTTATACTTAGTTGTGTTTTGCGAAAAGAGCGAAACAGAAGAATAAGGAGGTCTTATATTATGGCAAAACAGATTGATAAATCTATGTTAATTCACGAGATTATCGAGGTTGATCCAGGCAATGCCGCTATCCTTATGGCAGCCGGCATGCACTGTGTCGGATGTCCTTCCGCAGCTATGGAAAGCCTTGAAGAAGCATGCATGGTTCATGGCATGAATTGTGATGAAGTCATCGCTGACATCAACGCATACCTTGCTAAGAAAGAGGCAAATGCATAAATAACATGCGCGGCAAGTGGGAAACCGCCTGCCGCAGCATATTTTAAAGGAGGTAATCTTATGTCCTACAACAATGATTATAACAACGGCTATAACAATGGTTATAATAATGGCTCCAACAACGGTTATAATAATTACAATAACCAGTACAATTATCAGGACAACAACCAGTATAACTATCAATACAATAACCAGTATCAGTACAACAATGCAGGATATGATTACAACAATGGCTACAATGCCGGCTATGGCTCATCCGCAAAGATCATTTCCAGCGAGATGTACAATCTGATCATCGGCGGTGTACTGCTGTACGGCTTCATCATCAATGCGATCATGACTGCCGTCTTCGGCGATTCCATCGTCAGCTTTGTATTAACGAATCCGATTGCTTTTTATATCGGTTACTTCATTCTCGCCATCGCTGGTACATTTATGGTTCGTAAATCCGACAATCCGGTTGTGAGTTTTATCGGCTACAATCTGATGGTTGTCCCGATCGGTATGGTCATCGCCGTATCCGTAACCTTGTATAGTGCGATCGGATACAACATGGTAGTCGCAGCCGCATTCGGTATTACAGCTGCTGTAACACTTGTGATGATGATTATTTCTTCCATCTACCCGAATTTCTTTTTAAGCATGGGAAGAACACTTGGTATCACGTTGCTTATCACCGTTGTGGTTGAAGCAATCATGCTGATCGCAGGTGCAAGCCTTGGTATCATCGACTATGTCGTTGTCGCAATCTTCTGCCTGTATGTCGGCTACGACTGGGCAAAGGCGAACGCAATTGAAAAGACCGTAGATAACGCGATTGATTCCGCTTCTGAGTTGTATTTGGATATTGTAAACCTGTTCCTGCGTATCATGAAGATCTTAGCACGTGCGAACAGAAATTAATCATACAAGAAACTTATTTAGAGGAGAGCATTGAACATGAGTAGTGCAATTGACACAAAATCCGTAAATTCCATTCGTGTGCTTGCCGCAGACGCCATCCAGAAGGCAAACTCCGGTCATCCGGGACTTCCACTTGGTTCTGCTCCTATGGCATATGAGCTGTGGGCAAACCACATGAACCACAATCCGAAAGATCCAAAATGGGAAAACCGCGACCGTTTCATTCTGTCCGGTGGACATGGCTCCGCCCTGTTATATTCCCTGCTTCACTTCTTCGGTTACGGTATCACAATTGAGGATATGAAAAACTTCCGTCAGCTTGGTTCCAAGACACCGGGACATCCGGAATATGGTCACACGGTTGGCGTAGAAGCCACCACTGGTCCACTTGGCGCCGGTATGGCAATGGCAGTTGGTATGGCAATGGCAGAAAAGCATCTTGCCGCAACTTTCAACAAAGAAAACTTCCCAGTTGTTGACCACTATACTTATGTACTTGGTGGCGATGGCTGTATGATGGAAGGTATCAGCTACGAAGCATTCTCACTCGCAGGCACACTTGGTCTGGAGAAGCTGATCGTATTATATGATTCCAACAATATTTCAATCGAAGGTGACACGAACATCGCATTCCGCGAGAATGTAAGACAGCGTTTCGAATCCTTCGGTTTCCACACACAGCTTGTTGAGGACGGAAATGACTTAGATGCCATCGGCAAGGCAATTGAAGCAGCCAAGGCAGAAAAAGGCAGACCTTCCATGATTGAGATCAAGACGAAGATCGGTGCAGGCTGTCCTGCCAAGGAAGGCAAGGCAAGTGCACACGGCGAGCCACTCGGTGTTGAAAACGTTGCAGCCCTTCGTGCAAACCTTGGTATCGCAGACAACGGACCTTTCGTATTAGATCAGGATGTCTACGATCATTTCGCCAAGCTTGCTGAGGAGAAGGCAACGGTCGAGGATGCATGGAATGCATTATTCGCAGACTACTGCAAGACATATCCGGAGATGAAAGAGCTGTGGGACAACTACCACAACACCGACAACGCAAAATGTCTCTATGACTTGGACGAGTTCTGGAATTCTTTCGACAAGCCGGAAGCAACCAGAAATGTATCCGGAAAGCTTTTGAATATTATCAACAATGTTGTTCCTAATATGTTTGGTGGTGCAGCAGACCTTGCTCCATCAACCAAGACAAACATGAAGGATGCCGGGGACTTCTCCAAGGAGAATCCGCTTGGCAAGAACATTCACTTTGGTATCCGCGAAATCGCAATGGCAGCCATCGGAAATGGTATTGCCCTGCACGGAGGTTTACGTCCATTCGTCTCTACATTCTTCGTATTCAGCGATTATGTAAAGCCAATGGCAAGACTTTCCGCTCTGATGGGTGTTCCTCTTACTTATGTACTGACACACGACAGTATCGGCGTCGGTGAAGATGGTCCAACTCACGAGCCAATTGAGCAGCTCGCTATGCTCCGCGCTATGCCGAACTTCTATGTATACCGTCCAGCAGATGCAACGGAATGTGCAGCCGCATGGTACTTCGCAACAAATAAGAAGGATGCGCCTACTGCGCTGGTTCTCTCCAGACAGAATCTGCCACAGTTAGATGGCAGCAGCCAGGAAGCATTAAAGGGCGGTTACATCTTAGAGGATTCTACGAAGGATACACCAGATGCCATCATCATCGCAACCGGTTCGGAAGTTTCCCTTGCTGTCGAGGCAAAGAAAGAGCTTGCAGCCGAGAATATTGATGTCCGCGTTGTCAGCATGCCATGTATGGATCTGTTTGAGGATCAGCCAGATGAGTACAAGAATGCAGTACTTCCAAAGAACGTCACAGCCAGAGTTGGTGTCGAAGCACTCTCCGAGTTTGGATGGGGCAAATACATCGGTATCAACGGCGAGTTCGTCGGAATGAAGTCCTTCGGTGCTTCTGCACCAGGCAATCAGCTCTTTGAGCACTTCGGCATCACAAAGGATGCAGTTGTTGCAGCTGTGAAGAAAACTTTGAACTAACCTATTATAAATTCCATACATCATGCAGATAGAAATATCTGCATAATACACAAAAAAAGATCATCGACGTCAACAATAACGTCGATGGTCTTTTTTATTTCACATTCTATTTCACTGTTCTTTACAGCTTCGCAAGTGTCTGCAATGCATTCGCATCAATAATCAGTTTATAATGCTCACGCATGTGACTTGGTGTAGCATACGTTGCACGTACCCGGTTACTATATTCACCCAACAGGTTACAGGTCTTCACAAACTCATTGTCTGTGTTTTTATCCTTCGTCATATACAGATAAAAACGACTGTCTCGCGGATTCTTATACAAAGAATTCTCGCTGTCATAGATACCCTTTACAAGTTTTGCAGACAAGATAACTTGATCCAGATTCTTAAATGCATAGATACGGAAGATTTCCGGCTGTTCCACCGCCTGCGGAATCTCTGTTCTGCGATCCGATGCAGATGGATTCGTCTGTGCCGGCTTTACGCCCTTACCACTCATCAGACCACTTAAGTCTTCCGCCAATCCGCCGATTGCCTTCAGCAGTCCATTCACCGGATTGTCCTCGACAATGGATTCGCCATCGGCTTCATCTGCCAATCCAAGACCACCATCCGAATCTTCATCCTCCTCATCGTCCTCATAGGAATCATCCACATCCGATGGACGTGTAAATCTGGAGAATCTTGTATCCAGTTCCTCCGGATCATCTACTTTTGTAATAACCAGAATCAAACACTCTGGCGATACAGGTATTGCTTCTATCATAAGCGGAACATTATCCACTTCAAATCCTAATTCACTGGATGCCTGCTGCATCAGTTCCCGGAACAGTTCTTTGGCTTTGTCTGTTCCATATGCTAATTCCGTTAAATGAAGTTCCTTATCTGCCAAGTCTGACTTATAAAGTGTGCAACGTATCTGATTCTCGCTTAATCGTTCTAGCTTCATACTCGTCAACTCCTTCGCAAGTGTTTACAAAAACATTATTTTTTGTATTACTTAGTTTATCACAAAACTCCCACATGTAAAGCGATTTCTCAATATTTTCACAAAATATTACTGGAAATTCGATTCCAGAGACTTGCTTTTTTCCCAATAATATAGTATGGTAAATCTTGCATAGTTATTTACAATTCTTATTTCTTTACAGGTATTTCCTGTAGCTTTATTCCAATTATATTTACAGATGTGTCATATCATACGAAGGAATATAAAACTATCACAGAAGCTTCTTATATCTATACGGATATGATATGCGCGCAGCGAAGGAAGGTGATATCGGTCACATAAAATAATTTCCATATTGTAATATCAAGACATAAGAAAAAGAGCCTTGATTGACAATCAAGACTCTTTTTCTATATGTAATCATTTGACCGATTACTCCTCAGAGATAACACCTGTTGGGCAAGTTCCTGCACATGCTCCACATGAGATACATGCAGAAGCGTCGATTTCGTACTTGCCATCGCCTTCTGAGATTGCGCCTACAGGACAAGCGCCTGCACATGCTCCACACATAACGCATCCATCGTTGATCTGAAATGCCATGGTAATATCCTCCTTACTCTTCATTCAGTATTGATAATATCATTCTTTATTGATAATTATTATCACTGTTGACATTGTACCCCTTTTTGTCCCAGATAGCAAGTAATTTTTACAATTTCCTATAACTGGTTACTATCCTGTCCCTTTTGATAGAAATGCATCAGCAATTTCGCCATCCATTCCGGCCAGAATTTCCGATACATAGCATAATCTTCTGGACTTCGTCCATTGTTTTCTCCAATCACATGCGAGGTCTCTGATTCCTCATGTACACGATGCCCCATAATCGGCTTCTTCACATAGCAGAAAGCTCCTGGCAGCTTAGAATATCTTTCCCACGCTTCCCAATCCAAATCTGCCTTACAGCCAACTGTAAATGGTTCTTCTGGCAACCTTGCCTTCACATACGTAACGGACGGACAACATATTCCACATCCAAACGACAGAGATCGTCGACGCAGGAATATACTATTCCACGTTTTCCTTGTTGTAAATGGAAGCAACAACAGCTTCTTAATCGTCAACAACCGGTTCTTATACACCGGTTTTCCATCCCGGATCTCATAATATGCCGAATGTGCAAGAATCGGATCGTTTGCACGATTCAATGCGTCTAACATCTCTTCTAGATAATTTGGATTATAAATATCATCCTGATGTGCAATCGTTACTAATTTTGTATGTGCCTGCCGATACGCAAAATTCCAATCCGTTGCAATCCCGGATGGGGCATCATTTTCATATAAAGAAATATGATATTGTTCTGCCAAACCACGAATATACGCATTTCCTGTTGATGTTGCAATCAGAATGTGGCTTTTCACTGTCTGGTTCTCCAGGGACCGGATACAGTTTTTCAGATATTTACTTTCTTTGTACGCACAGATCACAAATGTATGATCCTTTGCCGTAAAATTATTTTTCTGTTTCATGCTCCATCTGCTCCATCTTCTTTTCCAATTCACGCATACGTTTTTCCAAAATTGCCTGTGTCTGCACTAATGTCCGGATTCGCTCTGATTGTCCGGACGCAATCGACGTCAATGACAGCCCAATCAGAATCAGGAAGCAAACCCCAATAAAGAATACTGCATTTGCTTCAGAATACACACCCATCAACTGTGTAAAGAACCGAATGACCTGTGGAAATATCGCGCAAATCAGCAAAATCACACCGGACAGGAACCAGATCAATGAATATTTTAAACTCATCCGTCCCTTCCGCATCAATACCAGTATAATCGCGAGGTATAACAGCACGCCGATCAACAAAATTATACGAAATATAGTTGTCATTATCTGTTTACCTCCATTTTTTTCCTGCAATCCGGTAAATCACAATTGCCAGAGTTACCTTTATCATATAATATACTGACTTCCACGGGCTAATCGAAGACACACCTGCGGTTCGTTCATTCATGATTACGGGAACCTCCTTTACCTTAAATCCACTTGCATTCACTGCAATGATTGACTCCGGTTCCGGATAATCCTGTGCATAATTATGAGCAAAAAACGTAATGACTCCCCTGGACGCTGCGCGAAATCCACTTGTCGCATCTGTTACCCGGACATGTCCGCACAACCGGAGAACTGTATTCAGAATATTGATACCTGCGCGGCGCATACCCGATGTCTGAAATCCTTCTTTATTGATAAAACGTGATCCAATAACCAGATCCGCCTCTCCTTTTTCAATCAGGGCAATCAAATCAGGAATATATTCCGCATTGTGCTGTCCATCTCCATCCATCTGAATTGCAATATCATATCCATTTTCTGCTGCATACCGATATCCAGTCTGCATACCTCCGCCAATCCCCAGATTGATCGGAAGATTCAGATATGTATATCCATGCTCCTCACAGATTTTTGCTGTATCATCGCCAGAACAATCATTTACAACTACGTAATCCACGTCCGGGCATGCTGCTTTTAAGCTTTCTACCGTATGCACAATATTCGGTGCCTCATTGTAGGCTGGAATTATCACCAGTGTTTTCATAAACCCTCTCTTACTCTACGACCTGAACCTTCAACATATTTGTATTTCCGGAAATACCAAGTGGTACACCTGCGCCGATAACAACCTTATCGCCCGGCTGTAACAAGCCCTGCTTCTTACCTGCTGCCACTGCATGATCAAACAGTGTGAATACCTCATTCTGCTCTTCGAGATGTACCGGAGTTACGCCCCATGACATATTGAGCTGACGATATGCCTTGTCACTTGTCGTACCGGCAATGATGTTGCAGCTTGGTCTGTACTTCGAAATATTTCTTGCAGATACACCAGACTTTGTCACGATGATAACCGCTGCCGCATTTAAGTCAATGGCTGTTGTACAAGCTGCATGGCAGACCGCATCTGTCACGTTCTGGTTTGCTGCACGCTCATAGTGGAAGAAATTCTTCTTATAATCAATGGCTGCCTCTGCACGCTCTGCAATCTTTGCCATCATCTCAACTGCCTCTACCGGATATTTACCGGCAGCACTCTCGCCAGACAGCATAACCGCACTTGTACCATCATAGATTGCATTGGCTACATCCGTTGTCTCCGCACGTGTCGGACGCGGATTCTTGATCATGGAATCCAGCATCTGTGTCGCTGTGATAACCTGCTTACCAGCCATATATACCTTATTGATAATCATCTTCTGGATAACTGGGACTTCCTCGCAAGGAATCTCCACACCCATATCTCCACGGGCTACCATAATACCATCGGACACATAAATGATATCGTCGATGTGGTTAACGCCTTCAGAATTCTCGATCTTGGAAATGATATTGATGTTATTTCCACCGTTCGCATTTAACAGCTCACGGATTTCCAATACGTCCTTAGCTGAACGAACGAAAGAAGCCGCTATAAAATCTACGTCCTGCTCAATACCAAACAGGATATCGCTCTGATCTACTTCGCTTAAGTACGGCATATTCAGATGCACATCCGGCACATTGATGCCCTTGTGGTTAGAAACCGGGCCTCCGGTAATAACGGTACATAAAATATCCTCTCCACTGATCGATGTTACCTGAAGCTCGATCAGACCATCGTCGATCAGAATATGAGTACCAATCTGTACATCCTTATACAAATCCTTATATGTGATAGAGGTAATGGTGCTGTCACCAACAAGATCTCTCGTTGTCAGTGTGAAGAAATCACCCGCCTTAAGCTCTGCCTTTCCACCCTCAAAATCGCGGGTACGAATCTCAGGTCCTTTTGTGTCGAGCAAAATTGCGATTGGAAGTCCAAGCTCCGCACGCAGCTTCTTGACCATGTCCATACGTTTCTTCTGTTCTTCGTGTGTACCGTGCGAAAAATTCAGTCTTGCCACATTCATTCCGGCAAGCATAAGCTTCCGCAGTACATCCTCGTTATCCGTTGCAGGTCCCAGCGTACAAACAATCTTTGTCTTTCTCATCACTTATTACCTCATTTTATATTTATTTGCCAAATCTTCTCCCATTTTGACATACACCCCTAGTATAATCGCTTATGTCAAGATTTACAACCATATTTCAAAAGTATTTTTATCATAAAAAACTAACAAATTTTTAACTTTTATTCCAGATAAAATCATGCTATTATAGTGATAGCATTATACATTTATACACAAAATATATAGGAGGCTTACATGTACGATAACTTTCTATTCCGGGCAAAACGAACCGTCTACAAATGGTGGTGTATCGTATATAAGCCGGTCTATAAACTCATCCATAGCGGCGAGTGGCCAGAAGAAAAAGAGCCGGACGTCAAATATGCGGCACCAACGAAACCATCGCAGTCAGAAACGCTCGATGCTCAGGCGCTTGCAGATGCCGTGCTTGACACGAACCGGCAGAGCCAGCATAATATCGACGATCTGGTTTCGGAGGCAGCACATATGTCTGCCGAACCAACGGCATCCGCACCGGCTGTCAATGCAGAACCAGACATAAGCAGCACCAATTCTGCATTAGATCCGGAAGAGATTCCGGCAGGTGTCGACGACGATGTGTTAGCCCGTGCCAACGAGATCATGGCCCGGCTCAACCGGGAAGCTGCAGAGGATGAAGAAAAAAAGCAACGCGAAATCGAAGCTGCAAAAGAAAAAGCCGCCGAACAGGAACGGCTGGCAGCCATTTTAAAATCAACCGAACGTAACATCGATGCATTTATACAGGAAGGACTCTCCAAACAGCATCAGCAAGACGACGGCAACTAGGAAAGGAGTTTAACTATGCGTTCGAAATCAAAAAAAATAACTTTAGGGCTGTGCCTGATCGTGCTTACCGCTTGTCTCCTATGTGGATGCAGCGGCAATCCCAAAAACTTCACCGTTGGTACGATGACCATTACCCTGACCGATACTTTCAAAGAAAGTAAGATGTCCGGTTTTGACGCCTACTTCGTCAGCGACGATGTATCATTTTCCGTAAAAACCGAAAATGCGTCCGACCTTGAATATCAGGGCTACGAAATTGCAGGACTGAAGGATTACGCAAAGGAAATCTGCAGCCTGAACGGCATTTCCACTGATAAGCTGGTACAGCGGAACAACTACTATTATTTCAGCAACACGCAGACCGTATCCGGTGCCAAATACACCTATCTGCACTGCATGCTGAAGGAAGGGAACAATTACTGGATCTGTGAATTCGTGTGCAAGCACCGTTCGTACGACTCTTTAGAAAAGTCCATGTTGCAATGGGCAGACAGCATTACATTCGATCAGCAATAAAAAATGCACCGCAGTTATTATGATTGCGGTGCATTTTTATTTTCATCCTGTTCTTCTGTTTCATCTTGCTCATCTTCCCACGCATCCTCCGGGCGCATCTTCTCGTATTTCTGCATACCGAAATTCAAGAAGCTTACAAAGAAGAGCGTCGGAATCGCAGCGATAATTGCGATCTGCGCTACATGAATCCAGTTCCCCTGCAATTTCCCCGTGAGTAACAAATAGCTGGCAGTCACAATGACTGCCAGCATACTTATATCTACACAGATTGTCAGAATCGTCTGTGTCTTCTTACTCATAGAGATACCAGTTTCCCTTGTACTTGATACATGTGATTGGATATGTGCTTGACTGATCGTAAGTCTCGCCACTCATTGTCACTGCTACGTTGAAAGAGAACTCCAGATCACAAGCGTCCTGCAGCTTGATCGTTTTGTCTGCATAATCACTGATATCCTCTTCAAGATCATCCAGATCATCGCTGTCATACATCTCTTTGCTCTCAACGCCCTCATACTTGAAAGTTACATCATATCCAGAATAAGAATCAAGCATATCCTCAATATCTTCCTGTCCTGGATCAAGGAATGGTGGACAAAGTGCTGCCATCTTATCTACATCCTGATCATTCATCGCCTCGATAAACTGCTGTGCAACTGCTTCTGGGGAAGATGCTCCTCCCTTTGCTCCGAATCCGCCCTTGAAGATCAGAACAAATGCAACTGCCAATACAACAACGGCTGCTGCAATAATACCAATGATCAGACCTTTCTTTGGCTTTGCCGGCTGCGCTGGTGTCGGACCACCAAATCCTGGCTGTCCATATGGTGCCTGTCCCGGCATACCCTGCTGTGGCATTCCGTTCATGCCCGGCTGTCCCATGCCGTTCATCTGTGGCTGTCCCATACCATTCATCTGTGGCTGTCCCATACCATTCATCTGTGGCTGTCCCATGCCGCCAAACTGTGGTGCTGCTGGCTGTGGGTTTGTCTGTCCTGCATCTGCCTGTCCATACGTACTTGTATCTGTCTTTAATGACAGACCTGACGGCTGTGCTGGTGCCTGATCCGGATCGATCAGAACGGTCTTCTCATCATCGCCATCCTGGCTGTTCATAGATGGCAGATCTGCGCCACAAACTGAGCATTTTGTGAAGACATCATCATTCTGTGCTCCACACATTTCACATACTTTCATGCTGTTCCTCCTAATATAAATCCTCTCTTATAGGTCGTAATTTTAATAAAAAACTACTAAAATATATAATGTCATAAATGCCGCATGAAGTCAATTGGCATTGCATATAAATTTCGTAAATTTGTTGTAATGTCAATCAATCGTGCTATAATATGGAATAAATATGGCTTCGCATGCCCCGCATGCGATCCAAATACATCACAAACAGAGATTAAGGAAGGCAGATTATTACCATGTATAAAGTAGATTTTGAAAAACCGATCCATGTATATTTCATGGGTATCGGCGGTATCAGCATGAGCGGACTTGCCGAGATTTTATTGCAGGAGAGCTTTACCGTATCCGGTTCCGATATGAAGGAATCTGAGATCACAGAGATTTTGAAGAATCTGGGCGCCCGCATTTTCATAGGACAGAAAGCAGAAAATATCTCCGATGATATTGATCTTGTCGTATATACCGCAGCCATTCATGCGGACAATCCAGAATTTGTAGAAGTGAAACGCAGAAATATTCCGATGCTGACACGGGCACAGCTCCTCGGTCAGATCATGCTGAACTACAAATACGGCGTTGCAGTCAGCGGAACGCACGGCAAGACAACAACAACCTCCATGCTCTCCTATGTATTGCTGGAGGCGCAGACCGATCCAACCATCTCCATCGGTGGTATGTTGGATGCGATCGGCGGCAATATCCGCGTGGGGCACTCCGATTATTTCGTTACAGAGGCCTGTGAATACACAAACAGCTATCACGCATTCCATCCATATATCAGTATCATCCTGAATGTGGACGCGGACCATCTTGATTTCTTCAGCGGCATTGAGGAGATCGCAGATTCCTTCAAGACATTCGCAGAGATCCTGCCAGATGACGGACTGCTCGTCGTCAATGGCGATATGAAATATTACGAACATGTGATAAAAGATCTGCACTGCAACATCATTACCTTCGGTATGAATGCCGGAAATGATTACAGTGCAACTGATATTACCTTCGACGAAGAAGGTCACCCAACCTACACACTCGTTGTCAAAGGCGAGAAGCAGGATCAGATCAAACTGCATGCAACCGGTATCCACAATGTCATGAATTCTCTGTCTGTTATCGCAGTCGCAGATTTCCTCGGCATTGACCGCAAATACACGATTGCTGGTCTGGCGCGCTGTTCCAGCGCCCACCGACGGTTCGAGCACAAGGGCGTCACAGAAAATGGTGTCAAAATCGTCGACGATTATGCGCATCACCCAACCGAGATTGCTGCAACCTTGGCGGCTGCCAAGAACACACCACACAACGAACTGTGGTGCATCTTCCAGCCTCATACATACTCCCGTACCAAGGCGCTTCTGGACGAATTTGGACAGGCACTTGCAACCTGCGATCACGTGCTTCTGGCAGATATTTACGCCGCAAGAGAGCAGGATACCGGACTTGTTTCCTCGAAGGATGTCTGTGACAAGATCAACGCCAACGGTGGTCATGCCATCTACCTTGGCGACTTCGACAGCATCACCGAGTATGTGAAAAAAAATTGCAAAAAAAATGACCTGTTGATAACTATGGGCGCCGGAAATGTTGATTCTATCGGAAATACACTGTTAAAAAAATAGTTATCCACATTATCCACAGACCTGTTTGGGGAAAATTATCAAACAGGTCTTTTCATTTTTAGTTAACATAATTGTAACATAAATCGTCTGCAAACGGCTTGATTCCACACCCTTATTTTTTATGGTAACTGATTGTCCACATTATCCACATTTTCCACAATTTTCGTAAACGCTCCGACCGAAAAGATGTTCGCTTGAATTTAATTTTCTTCATGCTATAATTTGAAATGCTTCTAAGCGAAGCGATGAAGGGAAGGTTCAAAAAACTATGAAGACAATTACGATTTCAACTGAAAATAGCGAGACTTATTCTTCCATCTCGAACTTTTTTATCGACTATTATATGACAGATGCAAACGGGGAGTTTGTAAAGGTGTATCTGTATCTGATCCGGTTGCTGAACAGCAAACAGCAGATCTCGGTTGCCGAGATTGCGGATCATTTTAATCTCACAGAAAAAGATATCTGCCGTGCCATCAAGTATTGGGTGACAAAGGATGCACTGCGTCTGACCTTTGACGGAAAGGGACAGCCAACCGGGATTGTGGTTCTGCCACTGAAGGCACCGGAAATGGAGTTATCCACAGAATCGGATGCATTTTCCCTGCTTCGTTCCGATGATACATCTGCACATGTGGAAAAAGCAGACACAGCGGAGCGCTCAGAGAAGGCTTCCAACAAGATTGTACCGATCACAACACCTGCGATGGAACTTTCCGCACCACAAAAGCCGAAATTTACACAGAAAGATATCGATAAACTCTTGCGTGATCAGGACTGGGAAGATATATTATATCAAGTAGAGACTTTATTTGAGAAGCCGATTTCACAGTCGGATACGCAGTCATTGATGTACATATATGATACACTTGGATTCAGTGTTGATTTATTCGAATATCTGATTGAATACTGTACCACAATGAAGAAGAAAAACTGCCGTTACTTAGAGGCTACTGCCATCGGCTGGTATCAGGACGGTATTCAGACAAAGGCACAGGCCAAGGAACAATACGCTCTTATGAGCGGTGTCTGCCGTGTCTTCTACAAGACGCTTGGCATTAAGCGTGGGGCACCGACAACGATCGAGCAGGAATTCTTTAAGACATGGACAAAGGACTACGGCTTCGGTGAGGATATCGTAGAGGAAGCCTGCAAGCGTGCAGTTTTACATACACAGAATCCTACGATCAAATATGTAAATGGGATTCTGACCGCATGGCATAACGCAGGGGTGACAGATTTTGCCGGCATCAAGCAGGAAGATCTCGCCCACGCCGAGACAGCCAAGAACCAGAAAGCCTCTGCTACCACGAAGAAAAGCGGAAATGCATTTACAAACTTTACACAGAGCAGCATGAGCTCCGAGCTTGATGAGATGGAGCAGCTGTTCCACAAAGAGGTAAACGGTCAATGAATTTTGAGTTGCTGAAAAAAGAAAATATCCTGCATGATTACGAACAGGTTCGCCTGCGCAACAAACGGCGCCTGCAGGAACGGCAGGAAGAAATCTATGCGAAGATTCCAGAGATCAAACAGTTGCAATCCGAAAACAAGCTTTCCTATATCGCGCTCGCGAAGAAAAAAGCACTCGGACAGGCGGCTGACACACAGGAGATCTCCAATCAGAACCGCGGCAATTCTGCGCGGATACAGGAACTGCTCCTGACACACGGCTACCCTGCTACATATCTGGAACCAATCTATGATTGTCCGGTCTGCAAGGATCTCGCCTATGTGGACGGCAAGGTCTGCGCATGCTTTGAACGCCGGATTGTGGATGCCTTATATCGCCAGTCCAACATGACACAGGTTCTGGATTCCGAGAACTTCGATACATTTGATCTGGACTATTACAGTCACACGATTCCGGAGAACCGGAACTGGTCTGTCAGTCCATATGACAATGCCAAAAATGTGCTGCATCTTGTCCACCGTTTCGTGAATACATTTGCGACACAGGATACCGAACGCGGAAACCTGTTATTATATGGAGAAACCGGTCTCGGAAAGACTTTTCTCACGAACTGTATCGCGAAAGCGTTACTGGACGAAGGGCACACCGTTCTCTATCTGTCCGCAAACGATCTGTTTGAACAGGTTTTCGGACAATATCTGATGAATAAAAAATTAGAACTTGAAGAATTATACAAATATATTTATAATAGCGAATTGTTGGTAATCGATGATCTGGGCACAGAGACAACCAATGCCTTTGTCTGCTCCAAGCTTTTTGAAGTTATCAACCAGAGGGGACTTACCGGAAAATCGACGGTCATCTCGACCAATCTTTCCATGAAGGAATTACAGGAGCGGTATTCCGAACGTATCATGTCCCGCATCATTGAACGTTACACTGTACTTCAACTGTACGGTGAAAACATAAGGTATCAAAAAAGAAAAAAAGAAATGATACAGGGTTCTAAGCTGTAATCACACAATGGAGGAAAAAATCATGCCAGATTCAAGTCATCTTATTACAGTTCCAGTTGGAAAGCTCGGAATCATCCCTTTGGAGAGCTGCAAAGCCCTCGGTGAAAAAGTGGATAGCTACCTTGCACGCTGGAGAGCAGAACGTCACAACGAGCACAAGGACAACATCACATTTGCAGGCTATGAGAGAGATTCCTATATCCTGAAATCCTCTTGTCCACGTTTTGGTTCCGGTGAAGCAAAGGGTACATTACAGGATTCCGTACGTGGTACTGATGTTTACATCATGGTTGATGTTGTAAACCATAGCATCGAGTACAAGATCTGTGGTAAGACAAATATGATGTCCCCAGACGATCACTATTCCGATATGAAGCGTGTTATCGCTGCCATGGCAGGCAAGGCAAACCGTATCACCGTTATCATGCCTTTCATGTACGAGAGCCGTCAGCATAAGCGCAGCAGCCGTGAGTCTCTGGACTGTGCAATCGCATTGCAGGAGTTAGTCGGACTTGGCGTTGACAATATCATTACATTTGATGCTCACGATCCTCGTGTCCAGAACGCGATTCCTTACAGCGGTTTTGAAAATATCATGCCAACCTATCAGTTCATCAAGACACTGCTCCGCACAACACCGGATCTGACTTTGGACAGCGATCACATGATGGTAATCAGCCCGGATGAAGGTGCCATGAACCGTGCGATCTACTTCGCAAACCACTTGGGTGTTGATGTTGGTATGTTCTATAAGAGACGTGATTACACAACGATCGTAAATGGCAAGAACCCAATCGTTGCACATGAGTTCCTTGGTGACAGTGTCGAGGGCAAGGATGTTATCATCATCGACGATATGATTGCTTCCGGTGAGAGTATGTTGGATGTTGCCCGTCAGTTAAAGGCTCGTAAGGCAAGACGTGTGTACTGTCTTGCAACGTTCGGTCTGTTTACTGCTGGTCTGGATATCTTCGACCAGGCAAAGGCAGAGGGTACCATCGAGAAGGTTATCACAACAAACCTGACTTATCAGGATCCAGAGCTCTTCAACCATGACTGGTATGAGTCTGCTGACTTGAGCAAGTATATCGCAACTCTGATTGATCACCTGAACCACAACGCTTCTATCAGCAGCCTGTTGGATCAGTCTGAGCGTATTCAGTCAAGAATTCAGGAGTACAAAGAGTTCGGAACAATCTCCGACAACTACAAGGCTCCAACAGTATAATTGGCAAGCAAGAATCGAACAAATAAGAAAAGCACAGTTCAAAGTTGAACTGTGCTTTTCTTATTTATTCTATAATTCCTATATGGATGTTTGTTACTGTACGTAGACGTAAACCTTAATCTGCTCGTCATTTAAGTTGTTTGTGAATGTCAAGATTGCCGTTCCCTTCTTGCCCGGGATCACACGTAATCTCGCTACCGAAGGTCCGACTGGGGAAGTATCCCATGTGAAGCTCGCAACATCCTCATCCGAGGACTCTACGCTTACCTCAATATCACCAGAGATACATACACGTAACACAGCTTCCTGCGTCGTCTGTGCCTCAGTTGTCTCTGCGCCTTCCTCTGATGTATCAGCCTCATTTGTCATGAACTTCAGGAATGTATCACTGACAAACATATCCTCATAGCCTTGGGATGGCACCGCATCCGTGAAGCTTGCCAGACCATCCATCGCCTCTTCCTTATCCTCAAGCGCGGTAATCTGCTTCTTATAGTCTTCTTCCTTATTCTGATAATCTGTGATTGATGCTTTCAAAAGATCAATCTGGGACTGCAGCTCTGTGATTGCATCCTCCTGCTCCCGGATCTGTGACCGGAAATAATTGGCTGCCACATCGCTTTCTGAAGCAATTGTATTTCGCTCATCGTTGGCTTTCTGTACTTTGTTACTGAAATAGAAGAATCCAAACACCAGACCACTTGCCAGAAATATCATAAGCGCGATAGATATTCCGATATACAGCTTCGTATTCCCCCGCATTTTCTCGCGGTCATATTCTTCATCTTCTAACGGTTTTCCACAGTTGCTGCAAAACAATGCACCATCTTCATTTTCCGCTTTACAATGTTTACATATCATAATCTATACAACTCCTGTTTTCAAATTTGAATCGTACGACATATTTCCCTTATGATACCCTTTTTTTCTCTATTTGTCCAGTATCAGCATGATATCCATCCAACTATCCTGTTATCCGGTCTGCTTAGCCGCGCAGGGCCTCAAAAGCACGTGATATATCCAGCACACCCCATCCCCACGCAGGATTTGGATATGCAATATCGACAACTGTCCGCGCACCACGAATCAAAATCTGCCGGATCACTTCGGTATTCATCCCATAATAATTGCCACGCACGATGCCCCATTCGAAGAAAAGTGCCGCCGCCCCGGCGGTCAATGCAGCCCCGACACTCGTACCGCTCCGGCGCACGAACAGCGGTCGCGTCCCACTGCCTCCCGCAAGCAGCCCCGCCACACGCACGGCTGGCGCCGCAAAATCCGGCTGAATCCGTCCTTTTCTGGTATATCCACGGCTGGATTCCACATACAACGAATTATCCAGATGATTGTACCCGGCTACAGTTATCGTCCCACGCGCATTCGCAGGCGCACACAGGATCACTTCTGGATCTGGCCGTGAAAACCGCGTATTGCCGCCCAAAAATTGACGGATCGGCAGCCATGCATCGTACCCTGCCGGAAAGCTGCTGTAATTCTCTGTCACTTCAATCCGCCAGATACCGGGCGCAGGCTTCTCAAACCGCAGCAGGATAAACGGATCACCCGAATTGTTCTCGACCACTACACTTTCCGCATACAACGTCGTTCCCTCATACAAATATGTAATCATTCCAGAACTGTCACGGTTCGGAAAAAGCTGATCAAACCGCTGCCCGGTCGGGGAATATACCGCTATCTGGTACAGACTTGGCGCACGCCCCCAGATCTCCGTGCAAAAACCCGGATTCTCATCTTCCACATAGATCTCCATCTCATTTCTTACCGTCCGTGTCCGCGGCTGTGAGATCCCGTTCTGATTGCCCAGATTGATCGTAGACAGGCTTGCAAAATGCCCGCCTGTACCAAGCTCATTTCCAGCACTTCCGACCACGCAGATTCCCGGCAGTGTCACAACCGTATCCAGATAAAGCTCCAGATTCAGATTCCCATTGTGATCACCCTGATTCGTCCCCAGTCCCAGACAGATTACAAGCGGTTTCCCCAGCTCCATCGCCTTGTTAATCAGGTATTTCACGCCAAGTATGATATCCGCCTCCGAATAACATGGAACGCCATCTGGAATCAGGAAGAAATCTCGCAGACGCTGCTTTGCCTGCTTTAATTTCACCATGATAATATCCGACTTCGGTGCCACACCGGAAAATATATCATCCCCATCCAGATAGGTGTTCCCGGCAGCCACCGATGCCAGAAACGTACCGTGCCCGTCCGTATCCCGGCTTGGTACAATCTGATACGGCTGTTCCGTCTGTATCGCCAGATTCAACAACTCCTGCGGATACTCCCTGCCATATCCAAAGATGGGACGCGTATCGATCTCCCCGCTCTGTACAGACATATTGGGTTCACCCGCTTCATATGCCGTCTGTGTCTGATCCCAGATTGCCGTCACCCGGCATGTACCGTCGGCTCTGCGGAACAGTGGATTCGCAAAGTCGATACCTGTATCAATAAACCCGACCAGCACATCTTTTCCCGAAAGCGACAACCCCGGCACCGTCTGGACTGCCCCAATACCAATCCCCTGCAATGCCGAGGTATCCATCAGTCCAAAGCATTTCGGTATCCGGTCATAACCTAACCGAAACAGTGTATCTGCCGAGAGTGCTGCTCCAGCCGCATCATAGACACTACGATACGCCACAAGGAACTGACTGTTAATGATCGTTCTGCAGTCCGGCTGTAGGATCTGCATCTCCCCCGCCAGATTGTTGTCGTATTTCACAAGGAAATCAAGCACATCCTCATCATATATATAGGCGCCACACGCCGAACCATACAGGCTATCCATCGCTCCTCCAACGCAAAAAATCCCCTCAGCAAAATGTATGCTGAGGGGATCTTATGTATGTTTATTTTGCAATATACGATGCGCGAACCGAAGTAATGCCACCGTAATTTTTCGCCGGCGCCGGCTGTCCCTTTGGAACTAAAATGATCTGAATGCCTTCCAGACGCTTTGCATAACCGGCTGTACCGGATGGTGCACCATTCTTCGCCCAATCAAGCCAGCCAAATGACTGTGCATGCACACGATAGTAAATGTCATAATGCTTTGCCATCTCACCGGTCAAATTGATCCGGATTGCTTCGAGACGTTTTGCCTCGCCACTCGTACCACTCATCACGCCATTCTTCCGCCACGTTGACTGATTATTCTCATTTCCTTGCCAGCCATAGCTCTGTACATGTGTTGTATACACGATGTCTCCGCTGTACTGCTGGTTAGAAAGACGGATATTGATACCCTCCAGCCGCTTTGCCTGACCACTTGTACCACTCATCTGACCATTGTACTTCCATGCCTGCCAGCCGTAACTCTGCACATGGGTACGGTAGGTCACGTTTGTCTGTGCTTCACCTGCAATCTGCGGATCGGCATTGGATGTATTCTTTGCATTTACAACCGGAGACGTACCCGCCTTCGCATAATAGCCAAGCGCATATGCGGAATTGATATTTCCCATTCTCGTATTGAAGGAAGCACCTTTCTTTACAACCACAATCTGGATTCCCTCCAGACGTTTTGCATAACCGGCTGTTCCTGATGGTGCGCCATTCTTCACCCAGCCGAGCCAACCGTAGCTTTGCGCATGCACGCGATAATATACATCGTATTTGCCTGCATCCGAACCTGTCAGCTGAATCTTGATTGCTTCGAGACGTTTTGCCTCGCCCTCTGTTCCGTTCATCTCGCCATTGGCAGACCACGGCAGCCAGCCATAACTCTGGCAATGTGTTGTATACTGGATTCCCAGATTATCATTGCCCGTCACACGAATCTTGATACCTTCCAGGCGCTTCGCTTTTCCGCTCGTTCCCGCCATCGCACCATTTGTAAACCATGTCTTTGCATCATTCTCATTTCCCTGCCAGCCAAACGTCTGCATATGGGTTGTATACCGCACGGTTACAGCTGGTGTAACTGGCTGACTTGGTGTCGGATCTGGTGTTGGTGTTGGGTTCGGCGTTGGCGTTGGGTTCGGGTTTGGTGTCGGGTCTGGATTTGGATCCGGATCCGGTGTTTCTGAAGAATCGGTCATCTTCACTGTCACGGCAAAAGAATCCTTGGCCCCCTGCCCATCCTTTGCTGTTACTGTGATCGTCGCTGTACCTGCCGCCTTTGCTGTCACTGTTCCATTCGTATCTATGGATGCAACACTTGGATTGGAAGAAGACCAAGTGACCTCCTTATTAGTAGCGTTATCCGGTACCACTCGCACATCCTCAACCGTATATGACTCTCCCACCGTCATGGATTTCTTGCCACCTACAATCGTAATTGTCGACACCTTAACCAGTTTCGGGAGATTTTCTATGTCTTCACTATATCCACATGTTTTACAAACATGATATTTCTTTCCCGCCTGCTCATACGTTGGATTGATTGTCTGCACCGCTCCATATACATGAGAAGTGCAAAGATTTACCTTATTATAGGTTTCCTGTCCTTCATAATTCGCCGTATCCGCAATCACATAATATAGATCATCATCTATAAATCCAAGTCCAAATATGTGAGTTCCCTTTGCAGTGTCCGATGGCAGTGTATATATCGTCTTTCTTGCTCCAGTTGAAATGCTATACTGTTCAATCGTCGTCGGTGTTGAGAAATAAATCACACCATTTCGTGCCGCCATACGTCCGCAATAAGATGCCCACACACGATTGTCTGTAATCCACCACCTTACATATTCCGGACCATATAAACAGGTAGTTGTCCGGCTTGCATAATTATATTTAGAAAGCTGATATTTCGCGCTCTTTTCTGCTGCCACATATGATCCATCCAGATAATACCAGTCTCCATTGCATGGATACATATATGTCTGCACACCACTCCAGAACCCACTCTCATAGCGGCTGTCAGTTGCTTTGGTATAGGTATAGCCATACGGAACACTCGTTACATAATCCGTCCGATCGCTATCCAAAGATAACAAGGTTGCATCTGAAATCATAAAATACGTGTGCTTCACTCTTCCAAGATTATCCCACACCGGATCGTCCCATGTGGCATCCATGTGATACCACTGGTTGTTCAAATATACGACATTCCACGCATGATTTGCAGCATTGCTTGAAACATAGCCACACACAACATTCTGGCGTTTCATCAGATACATGAACGTCAGTGCATATCCCTGGCAAACCGCTTTCTTCTTAACAAGTGTGCCATAGATATTATAATCATCGCTCGACAAAGAACTCGATAAATAATTCTCATAATCATATGTTACATCTGTCGCAAGGTAATCATGATATGCAAGTGCAATCTCCACATCACTCAACCCAGTTGTATCAATCGCAGCTTCCATCTTCGCAACTTCTGCGTCGATCTCCGATTTCATAGAAGTAATCTGGGTTTTCGTATAATTGTATGTAATGATCAATTCTTTAACATTACTTTGGCTATCCATATAATAACGAAATCCACCCGATACATAAAACAACTGTGGATTCATGTTCAAAATACCGTGTATAACATCTTCCACATTGGTTTTTGTCAATCCATAGCCTGTCACATCTATGGTATCCTGCAGGTTCTCCATGGCAGCCACAATCGCTGCATCATGCGAATGGTCATAACTACTGTCCGCAACCGCATCGCCTGCTTCCAGCAAACCACCTTCCGACAGCAGTCCGCTTCCATCCTCATGAACAATCTGCGTTGCCTCCTGCAACGGCTCGTCCAATTCCGCGGCAACTCCAGTCACAGTATTTGCCAGCAGCATCACAAGCACAAGCAAATACGTAAATAGTTTCTTTCCTCTTTTCATGCAACCCTCTCCTTTACTTATGCGCTACACCCCGTTTTCAATACTCATATTTATCTCAACGCATCCAGATATTTTCCATCCAAAACATCCTTCAAGTACTGTCCATACTGATTCTTCTTCAAAAGCTCGTACACTTCCAGTACCTCTTCCTTGCTGATCCAGCCATTCAAATATGCTATTTCTTCCAGACACGCAATCTTGCGATGCTGATGCGTCTCCATTGTCTTTACAAAGTTCGTTGCATCAACCAGACTCTCATGTGTTCCAGTATCCAACCATGTAAAGCCCTGTCCAAGCAATTCCACATTCAGATTTCCCTTCTCCAGATAAATCCGGTTCAAATCGGTAATCTCCAGCTCTCCACGTGCAGACGGTTTCAGATTCTTCGCATACTCTACAACATGATTATCATAGAAATAAAGACCAGTTACACAGTAATTGCTCTTCGGCTGTGCAGGCTTCTCTTCAATCGAGATTGCCTTTCCATCCTGATCAAACTCTACAATACCAAAACGCTCCGGATCATCTACATAATAACCAAATACAGTAGCACCCTTTCCGCTCTCTGCATTCTCCACAGCCGCCTTCAGGCGCTTCTTCAAACCATGTCCAGCAAAAATATTATCGCCCAATACCATTGCCACAGAATCGTCACCAATGAAATCTGCACCAATGATAAACGCCTGCGCCAGTCCATCTGGTGATGGCTGCACTGCATAAGTCAGATTCACGCCAAACTGATGTCCATCTCCCAGCAACTCCTCAAAACGCGGGGTATCTGCCGGTGTTGAGATAATCAGAATATCCCGAATGCCTGCATTCATAAGTACGGACATCGGATAATAAATCATCGGCTTGTCATAGATCGGGAGCAACTGCTTCGATGTTACTCTGGTCAATGGATATAAACGTGTACCGGAACCTCCGGCTAAAATAATTCCCTTCATAAATTTTTCTCTCTTTCTGTTAGCTTGTTATTTCTCAATAATTTTATATTACGACTTATTTGTATCTTTGTGATAACCACTATTTATATTGTACATATATATATAATTATTGCAAGTCAAGAAATGTCTTTAATATTCTTTATTTTAATTTCTCTCCCCTTATTTTATCCAACACAATTTTGTGATCAAATCCAGGCGGTGTCGTCTTGAATCCCTTATCTTTCATTTGTAAATTATAGTCTTTTAGTTGAAATTCCCTAATCTTTTTGATATCAATTTCATCCACCAATATAGTACTATTCTTTCCTCCTTTGGTTCTCATAATATCTTTCTCTTCTGTCTTAGACGGCATGGTTATTCTACTATCCCCATAATTAGACGAATTAACCTGAACACAATAGCAATGAATATCTCTGCTTAACGATTCTAATATATTACTATAATAATTTACATCTCTATTCCATTCAATAGCTACCAGAAAATCCGCATATGATTGAAACATCGCTCTTTCCACAATAGACGTTAATTCATAGCAACAATAAACAGGGAAATAACAATCGTGCCATTGATATAATTCATAATGTTTTCCAGTTACCTCTTTCAATCTATATCCATTTATTTCTTGCTTTTCTATTGGAGCATAATGCTTTTTTAAATGAAATGAAATCAATGCGCTTTTATTTTCTAAATCTTCATATGGCAAAATAACTGCTGTTAAATTAAAAACCTGATTGCCCTGCTTAATATGTTCAATTCCGGTTACAACTGCAAGATTATTTCTGGCACAGGTTCTTGCAACCGTAGCTAACCACTCAAACGGAACATAAGCCTCTGGCATAATAAGCATATCCGCATTCTCATCTATTGCAGCATTAATTATTTTAGATAAATCTTTATATCTTTGATAGCTTCTATTTGGATTATCTATTACAACTTTCTTAAAATTATCATGATCCAATCTAACATTTGCAATTGCTAATTTTAAACGATTTTTCTTAGAATTATTAATCTGTACCAAATATGCATCTTTATCCTTAAATTTCTCAACATATATGATCTGCCGAATTATTCTCGCATTATCTGAAATCGCATAATTGCTTTTTACATAATTGTCAATCTGGCTCTTATATATACTCTTCATATCATCAAATTGATTCTGTGTTGCATTTAACTGCTCTATACAAGAAATCATTGAAAAATCATACATTGTAACTAAATATGGATAGTATACATATGTATTCTCTCCCCAATCATATTTACTATATTTTAGTGTTTGTTGAAAACAACACAAATTAAGTGTCTCCTCTGTTGTATATATCGTGTCCATATCCAACATATCCTGAAATATAGGCATTACTGATTTGTCAATCATCCTCGTTTCACAATAAGATTTCCGATGTTCTTCTGACAAATAGCAAATACATTTTTCTCTATCATTAACATAGTTTATACACTCTCGGCATACCGCTTCGATAATCTCCTTTATTTCCGTCCCCCATACCAGAGCCAAACACCTACTAAGTGTAGCATATAAATACAGTTTCATCGTATTCTTTACTATAACAAGCATATCGGCATTTTGATAGTCTAAAGAATTGATTGCTTCTACAATATTTTTTATAACAACCTTCAGTGGTTCCCATGATTCATTAATAACTAAAACTTCAACTATTTTTTCCCAAACTGTATAATTTTCTATAATAACCCTGGAATTAAATATTTTTGAAATATGTCTTTCAAATCCAGTTTCCCGCACATCCTTAATCAAACCTCCAATGCGAAGATGTTTTCCTAATAATTTAGATAATTCATACTTATCTATTGAAATTCCAGATATTCCTCTAAATTTATTAAGCGTTTCATTATTTTTCAAATCATAAATTTTACTATAATCATCCTTTTGAAAAATGGCTTCATCTTCTGGCATATGTCGAAATTCACTTTTATTCTTAGCAATATTCTCTCTAAAACAGGTAATTAATGCATCTGATTCTCCCTCTTTAAAATAAAAAATTTTAACTTTATCATTTTGAATAACTATTTTCGATAAGTCATACGCAGTTGGGTTATATAATTTATTTAATACATATCTAAAAGTATTATCCGTTTCTTGTTCTTGTTGCAACAATGCATATTTTATGCCATTTTGACAAGGTATTCCATTTAATCCTTTCCATCCCGAACATCTCTGTAAAAAATAGCCAATAATATCATTTGCATCCAAATCATTTGCCTTTGCCTTTTTGCATAAGTCACTATTGGATTCAACTTTATCAACAATTATTACATCATCAACATATCTTCCATAATAAATAGGATTCCATCCATCTGCTATAGCCTTATCAAAATTTCGAAGCGCGTAATTTGCTAAAACATTAGATGGCAAAAATCCAATTGGAAGTATATTACGATTTTCAAATTCTGTAAAACACACCGAATACCTCTTTATAATTTGAAACATAAACTGATGCAACTCTATTAACACAGAATTTTCTGTATCAAATTCATCCATTACATCATTATACATTTCTTGAAAAAGAGTCTCTGTCACATCAACAGAATAATAAAATCTTTTAAAATCCAATGTAAGAATAACCACGTCTTGTCCAGCATGTAAATGCTGCATAGCCTCATTCATGGCAGTATCTCTCCACCCTTCATACTGCCGGAAATATGGTTCAAATAAATATGGTGAATATGTGGGATCCGCACTAAACTCATTATATAAATTCTTACGAATTCGATTTCCATATGAATGCTCATACATATTTTCATCTACTTTATATCCAATCAACAGTAACCATAAAACACCTAATATATGTCCACAAATATCCATATCTATAAAATACTGATTATCTACAATTCCAATATTTTTTTGTGCATAATTCTTAATCATAACTGATTGCTCAGGCAATATTTTCTTCGGAAATGCATGAAAAGAAATACTTGAAAGTATTTTCTCAAACATCTCCCCTCTAGTATCTTCAGATAAAAATATTTCTGATAATTCTTCAAGATAGTGGTCAACATTGGTACAAATTGATTCAAAATTTACTAACTTATCTCGTAATATCGTTTGCGTTTTATCATAATATAAACTCGACTTTAACTTTTTATAAGCAATCTTAAACAATTTTGCGTTTATTTCCATATGTATATTTCCTTTCTTTTAATATCCTCTTAGGTTATCTTTATACACAGGATTCATTCGCCTACAAGAATCAAGAAATAATAAGAACTATGATTAATAACTTAACGAATTATTATAAATTATAGAATACCCCTTCTGAATCCCCATATTTATTCTACTCATTTCTGCTAGTTTTGACAAGTGACTTCCTTTTCCCATATCATACAATGGAGTATAATTAATCTTCCTCGCGAGTTCTAATATCATATTCAAAATGAAACGCATTTCGCCCCAGTGAAATAGGGAGCTACCGATTGTCCAAAAATTGACTGGCAACTTCCGAATGTATACATAATTAAATGATAATAAATAACTTATTCGTTTGTTAGAAATAAGACTGTATATGTACAGGATTCCCCTCTTTACTTTCCATTTACATACAGGTTTTTCATCCCATGCAATAATCAACCATTTCCATTCAAAGATGTCACTATCTATCCCTATACCTGATAAAATGGTTGTGTTTCTTATTTCAACTCCACCGAATTCGGTGCCGTTCCATAATCATAATATTGTTTTCCCTCATCAACCAAATGCTGGTGGAGTTCTCCAATCGGGTGAGACTCATAAAATTCCGGAGTGATATCTGCGAAGTAAGCTTTTGCATTCATTCTGTCATAATCTTCCGTCCCAAATCCCCAATTTCCATGATGGCTCAACTGAACATAATCGCCCGTCAGTTCGTCTCCATATGTCTCAAATAAATATTTATTCATGTCGGCTTTGACATCACCTGTATACAGAAAACTTTCTTCCTGATTTGTAATTTTCATGCACAAAGAACCATCATTCTGATAATCCAAATCCGGACCAACATTCTGCTTCACAATATCGTCAAATGCATTATACACATGCACCCGAAGTCCGCATACCTCAAGCTCATCATCTCTTTTCAAGTGAATAATATTATCTGCATCCTTTGTTAGATTATGAAATGTCTCCAGAGGTTCCAATCCCATACTGTCATACGGTTCCCCCGCTTCCTTAATAAATTCGTAATCGTAGCCATTATCATATATCTTATCTATAGTCACTCCCTGTGGATCCGCATAAATCACATTAAATGCACCAACGTGATCACTATGTGTATGAGAGATAAACCATGCATCAACATGATTCCCATTCTGGGCAATAACCTTTCTTAATGCCGGGGCATTCTCAGCCCATCCACCATCTATAACAATCAAATATCCATTATTCGTAATTGTGTAACAATTCGCCTGTCTCCCCGTCGCATCCGAATATTGTGTGATTATGCAACCATCGGTATTCGCTTTCTCTTGATTTGCTGTTTTATTATGCATAAGAACCGCTACGAAAATACAGCCCAATACTAACACGCATATCAAAATGGAAAATACAATTTTTCTTCTATTCATAGTTTGCAACATCTCTAGATCAGTATTTTATATCCTTACCCTAGCTCCTTCCCGCTCATATCGAGTGCCGATGCAATTACCGCATCCATATCATAATATTTGTACTCGCCAAGGCGTCCGCCGAAGATCACATGCTTCTCCTGCTCGCCAAGTGCCTTGTACTCCTGATAGAGCTTGCCGTTCTTCTCATCATTTACCGGGTAATACGGCTCATCGCCGACCTTCCACTCCAAAGAATACTCTCTCGAGATCACCGTCTTCGGAAGGTCATTGCCCGCATCATCCTTGCCGAACTCAAACCATTTGTGCTCGATAATACGTGTCCAAGGTGTCTCCGCATCTGTGTAGTTGACTGCGGCATTTCCCTGGAAATTCGGCTTATCCAAAAGCTCTGTCTCAAACCGCACGGAACGATATTCGAGTGCGCCGAGCTTATAATCGAAATACGCATCGATAGCACCGGTATAGACGACCTTCTCCGCCATCGCATCATACGCTTCCTTATCCGCAAAATAATCCGTCGAAAGCTTCACTTCCACACCTGCAAGGAGATTTTCGACCATCTTCGTGTAACCGCCCATCGGGATACCCTGATAGAGTGCATTGAAATAATTGTTGTCAAATGTCAGACGTACCGGCAAACGCTTGATGATAAAGGATGGAAGCTCTGTACATGGGCGTCCCCACTGCTTCTCCGTATAGCCCTTGATGAGCTTCTCGTAGATGTCGGTTCCAACCAGACTGATTGCCTGCTCTTCCAGATTCTTCGGCTCGGTGATGCCTGCTGCCGCCTTCTGCGCTTCGATCTTTGCCGCTGCCTCTTCCGGTGTCACCACACCCCACATCTTGTTGAAGGTGTACATGTTGAACGGCAGGCTGTACAACTCGCCCTTGTAGTTCGCAACCGGTGAATTCGTGAAGCGGTTGAACTCGGCAAACTTTGTAATATAATCCCACACCTTCTTGTTGTTCGTATGGAAGATATGTGCACCGTATTTGTGTACATGGATGCCCTCCACATCCTCTGTGTATACATTTCCGGCGATATGCGGACGCTTGTCGATCACAAGCACCTTTTTCCCTTTTGCGAGTGCCTGCTGTGCGAAGACCGCACCATAAAGACCGGCACCTACCACTAAATAATCATATTTCTTCATTCTATACTCCCTCATTATTTTTTATTATTTTTGTTCATATCCTTTGCTTCGGATTACACTAACTACCGCATCTACGTGTTCCTTGCACAGTGCATCCGTTTCGGCTTCCACCATCACACGGATGAGCGGCTCTGTTCCACTCTGACGAAGCAGGATTCGTCCGTCATCCCCGAGTGCTTCTTCTACCTTCTTCGCTACCGCAAGTACATCCGCATCTTCCATGACTTCCTTCTTGCTTGTCACCTTGACATTCACGAGAAGCTGTGGGTAGATTGTCAGTCCGCGTGTCAGTTCGGACAGCGGCATCTTCTCTTCCACCATTGCCTCCATAATCTTCAGGGATGTCAGAACACCGTCACCGGTTCTCGCATTCTTCGAGAAGATAATATGACCACTCTGCTCACCGCCGAGGATATATCCGTTCTCCATCATACACTCGTAGACGTATTTGTCTCCAACTGCGGTCTTCTCATAACCGATGCCCTCTGCATCCAATGCCTTGTACAGACCAAGGTTTGACATAACTGTCGTCACGACCTTATTGTTGTTCAGTCTGCCACGGTCACGCAGATACTTGCCACAGATATAGATGATTGCATCGCCATCGACCAGATTGCCCTTCTCATCGACAGCCAGACAACGATCTGCATCGCCATCGTAAGCAAATCCGGCATCTAAATTGTTCTCTACAACGAACTTCTGCAATCCCTCAATATGCGTAGAACCACAGTTCGTATTGATATTCGTACCATCCGGTGTGTTATTGATGACATATGTCTTCGCACCAAGTGCATCGAACACTGCCTTCGCAACCGTCGAAGATGCACCGTTTGCACAGTCGAGTCCGACACGCAGATTCTTGAATGCACGTGTTGGGAGTGTCATCAGATAACCGATATAACGGTTTCTACCCATCGAATAATCCGTCGTCCGTCCAATCTTTTCTTTCGTTGCAAATGGAATCTCCGGTACCAGTCCATCGATATAATCCTCGATCTGCTTCTCCACAGCTGCATCCATCTTCGCACCATGGCTGTTGATGATCTTGATTCCGTTATCATAAAATGGGTTATGGCTCGCGGAGATCATGATTCCACAGTCAAATTCATCGGCACGCACAATATAAGACACGCTCGGTGTCGGTGTGACATGCATCAGATATACATCTGCGCCACTTGCCGTCAGTCCGGCAACTAAGGAATATTCAAACATATAGCTCGAACGTCTCGTATCTTTTCCGATGACGATCCTTGCCCGGTCATCCCCCTGCTTCTCCTTACCGAAATAATATCCGAGGTATCTTCCGACCTTGTACGCATGCTCCACTGTCAGGTCTACATTTGCCTCACCGCGGAATCCGTCTGTTCCAAAATACTTTCCCATTAATTTTCCCTCTCTCTTTCCTATAATCGGCATCAACCGAACAATATTTGTTAATACAACCAACGTTAATCACAATACACTTTAGGTATGGAAAGTCTTAGTAATTAATTTAAAAGTTTCTAAGGCAATCGCATCTTTCGTAAGAATTAACACAATCGCATACACACCAAAGAAACAAGCAGCAGATACTACAAGTGTCACAAATATCCCAAGCCCAGCAAACATAACCCACACAGATGCTACTATTCCACATACAACGCCTAACAGAATCTTTATAAACGGAACTTGTTCAAATATTCCAATCCTCAAATCACGTATCGCAAACAATTGCCATATCAACACAACCATTTCAGCAACCAAGGTTCCAATTGCAGCTCCAGCAGCAGCATATTGAGGAATCAATATAAGATTCAACCCTAAATCAACAACCGCACCTGCTATTTCCGAATACAAAACCTGTTTTTCTCTTCCTATCGGTACCATCATTTGAATACCAATAACATTTGTTATTCCAATCAATATAAGTGTTGGCATAATGATTTGCATTGGAATAATTGCTCCACCATAGGCGTTTCCTGATAAAAAGAATATTCCTTCTTTAGCATACATAATAAAATAAACGGCAAAAGGCACGGCCGCCAAAACGATAAAATGCATCGTCTTCTTTAGAATTCGTTTGAACTCTTCAAACATCTCTTTTTCAATATAATAAGATGCACGTGGAAGAAGCACTGTACTAGCCGATGTAACCACACTAACAAGAATGTTCTTAATCTTCACTGCAGCAGTGTAATATCCTACATCCTCATTCGTTTTCATAAAGCCCAACATTACGTTATCCAAGTTTGTATATATGGTTGTCGCAACTGACATAGAGAAAAAAACCAGTATCATCTTAATATGTCTACGCAAGTTATACTTGCCTACTGGCTTGAAATATATATATTTTCTCAGATTTATAAAATTGAGAACATTTGATGCGGAGGATGCAAATATCGTCAAGAATCCATACTGCACATAATCAGATTTTTCGCGAACGAGGAAAAACATACCGCAAACCGCTATTAATTTAAATATTAAAGACCGAATCGTAATATACGAATACTGTTCAAGCGCTTTATATAACCACTCAACACCTATTGCATTCAACAGAATTGTTGCACTTATTATAAGCAACAATTCTCGTTCTTGCCGAAACTTTGAAACTGTAATTAACGCAACCGCAAATACCGTATATACAATTGCAGACATTATCAGATTTATAGCTACCAGTTCATGTACAACTCTTGATAACGCCTCTTTGTCATCCCTAACCTTTGCACATTCTTTCACTCCATAGGTAGGGATTCCAAGTTGAGCAAACATTGCAAAATAAGTTACTACCGATGTTGCAAAACCAACCTTTCCCGTTCCTATAGGAAGCAAGATTCTGGATACGTACGGAAAGGTAATCAAAGGGAACAAGAATGCAGACATTGAAAGAAGTGCATTCATAATCATATTCACTTTTACTGATTTTTGTTTTGTTTTCATATCGTTAATTATTTTAGAACATCGACAACACCGATATTATTAATTCCATTTTCTTCACACAATGATACTAAATCATAAACCTTCTCATAAAACCTGATTACGTCTTTTTTTTAATCACTCTATCATTATGCAGTTTCATATTTTTCTCCCTGTCTCTTTATACTATTGGTATATTTGGTCGGGTTACTATCTTCAATTAGTGCTACTAATGTTAATACAAACGGATTAAAACCAATTGTAATTAACCTTGGCTCAATGATTGAATATACTGCTACAAATACTAATGCTAGCAAAAGATATTTATCATTTTTTCTGACAGCTTGTACACTTACTATTGTAAAACCAATAATAATTAAAGTATAGAAGACAATTCCTTCATCTAATAAGATTTTAATATACGAACAATCTACATAATTATACTTTCCCGAAAATTCATTAAATGTATAACCATATCCGCCATTTCCAATCCACTCTATATTTTCACCAAACAATGAAAAGCCAAATTCTTTTATTGCATTATTGGCTAAAACTATTCTATTATTTAATAATTCATTTATTCTCGCTAATATTCCAGTCCCTTTATATACCAAGGCCGAAATCAGACTTACTGTTGCGCATATCGGAAACGTAAAGGATAAAACTCTACCATATAACGTTGTTTTTAGCTCTTTTTTTGTGAATTTAACCAGATAAAACATAATAGGTAAAAATAAGAGTAATAATGTTCCCGCTCGTGAAGTAGTTATCCGGTATTGCCAAATGTTTATTATTTCAAATAGTACAACATGCCATAAACGAAGCTTCTTCCCATACACAAAGCAAAACAAACAAATTGTGTAAAACAATGCACTTGTAGCATGGCTAGGATAAAAATACCCCAACGAGTATCTCACCCTGCCGCCAAGCGTATATTTCCAATTGTCTATAATTCCTAATGTTGCTCCTAGGGCCGTGAAACATACACCTAGTATATAAAATACTAAAACAACTTTACATACATAATAAAAATCAATATCTTTCATCCCAATAACAAATAAGAATAAACATAAGGCAGCATTCCCCCCTACGCTTATACTATTTGCAATCAAAATAATTATAATGCCCATAATAACGCAAATTTGCGTTCGACTGTAATCATCTAACAATAATTTAACAACAACCAATAGATAACCAAGATATCGAATCATTTTTAAGGCAGGGGAACTGACTTCTTCACCTACCATGAATGGGATTGTTGTCAAATCAATAAGCATTGCGATAATCTCTAACAGCAATGCGATAAGATATATTAAATTTTTCTTTTTTATCAATAAGTCAATGTTCATACACTTAAACCATATTACTTTAAATATTCAATCGTCGGCTTAAAGGTCAACCCTTTTATACAGCTTCCAAGAACAATTCTACATCTTTTAGATTTATGACTGCAATTTGACTTCCGAATATCTCGAATAGTATTCTTAATCTCCAACCAATACAATATTTTTTCTCTTTTCGCACCATGACGAACAATATAATATTTATTTCGATACAACAGCTTATATCTCTCTAATCTAGTTTCATCTGATTCAATTATTGAAGTAGCCTGGTTGCTTCCCATCTCATGAACCACCTGACTTTTATATACAAAATAGCATGGATATTGCTTAGATATTCTTCTAGTATATTCAACATCATCTGCCCAAATAAAAAACTCTTTAATTGGAAGTCCTACTTTTTTTACTACCTCCGTTTTTACAAACATCGAAACAAAAGATGCTGATTCAACCTGCATAAGAGAATAATTGAACTCATCATCTATATTCACACGCCAATTGTTACTTATTCTTGGCACGTTCATATTACATGCAGTTCCATCTATCCATTTTGCATAGCTCGACAAAAAACCGTATTCTCCATTTAATGCTTTGTCAGCATTAAGGAATTCTTCAAGCGTATTTTTTTCTGGAATAGTATCATCATCCATAATCCAAAGATAATCATATCCCTTTTTTGCCGCCCACTTTATTCCGAAAGAAAAGCCCCCTGCTCCTCCCAAATTTTCTTTTGTATTTATATAGATAACTTGTTCGTTGTCAGCATATATATCATGAATATCTTTTTCTGTTCCATCAGTACTTCCATTATCAATCACTACTATATCTAAAGAATCGACAGTCTGTTCCAAGATATGTTGAATACATTTTTTTAACAATTCCTTCCGATTATAGGTTACGACTACCGCTGCTATTTTGTTCATATTTCCTCCATTACTAATTCAAAAAATAATCTTGAATCTGGTTTGTTAAATCATATATATCATAACCAGCTTTTTTTATAATTTCTACACCAGCCGATCGATCATTTGTTTTTGAGGACAATATTTCCTTTGACCAACTTTCATTTACACCATCTATCGGAAGGAATTTCATATTCCCAGAAAGATTACAGCTTAATGTAATATTATCCGCAACAAAACACGGGAGTCCTGTCGCCTGTGCCTCAACCAACACAATCGGAAATCCTTCATATCGTGATGGCAATAAAAATGCATCCATTGCATTCATATAATCAGATACATTATCTTGATTACCCAACAAGAAAAAGCAATCTTCAAGCCCATATTTTTTTAACTGGTTGTTTATGTCTTCTTTTTGAGGGCCATTTCCTAAATGCAAAAAAGCAGTTCGAGGATTCCTTGCATGTACGTCCTTGAATATTTCCACAAGATATTCTGGATTTTTTTGATATTCTAACCTTCCAACACTTCCCAATACAAACATATCATCAATTCCGTATTTTTCACGTATGGCATTGCGTCTTAGTTCATCATACCGAAAAAGCTTTGTGTCCACACTATTTTTTATCACAGTGTAATTCCGATCCCCAAACATCCACTTTCCAGCTTCATCAGAACACGCAAAATAATCCGTTATATAATGATCCATCGTTTTCTCTGTTATCATTATTCTTATATTTTGAATAAACGGAACCGTCTGCTGAGTACTATTGTGAGAGTGAATTACTCTGTGCTTTACCCCATATTTCTTAGCAAGTCGTACAGTATCTAAAGATTCAAGCTTTCGATTGCATTGCAGATATACCCCTATATATTGGGCTGAACAAAAAATATGATTTAAAACGCGATAATGCTCTCGAATAGATTCCCGCTTCATAGGGACCCGAAAAACTCGCCCCCCTAACCGCTTAATTTCATCCTCGAAAGCCAGATCTCTCGCATAATAATTCAGGAAGTCAAATTGTAATTGTTCCCTATCTATCCGTCTATATATAGACATGACATACGACTCCAACCCTCCGCAATTACTGGTTAATCCGCCAATTAATACTCTTTTAGGCTCCATCTATATTCCTCCATAAACAAATGCCATTATTTTTCGAATGAAGATTTGTCCGGTAACAATCGCTCAAATGCCATTTGTACTGCTTTCTTTGATTCCTCAAAATGTGTTACTTCTGTTTCATTAAGACAAATCATTTTATATTTACCTGTTGCAACAGCTTCGCAGGTCTCTTTGATATTGTTGTTTGGTGTATCTGTATCATTCAAATAAAATGCTTTGCCTACTTTTCTCCAATTATATGGTTCAAATTGTCCAGTCGCGATTTGATAATTCTTAAAAATATATTGGTTTACGTCATTAATACTCCGAAACTTATTCTGACACACTTCATCTAACAATTGCTCATTTTCTGACCACACTTGTTCAAATACAGATTTCAAATATGGAGCAGGTAAATGTGAATACTCCAATCCAAAGAAATCATGTCTTCTCCACAAAAAAAAGCTCCAATTCATCATAAACGCTCTCTTGTCTTTAACAAGATAGAATTTTTTCCAATTTTTCTTTAATACTTCCCGCCTATCAAATCTTTCGTTCAGTAATATCAAGTCATTTACAAGGATATCATTAAATACATGTCTTACATTTGGAGTAAGCGGATCCTCAACAGCCATATCGCACGGTAAACCATTTTTAAAAAAATCTTTTTTCGATACCTCTGAAGTAAGAAACATATCATCATTGAAATATACAAAGTGCTGTGATAAATCTTTTATCCTATGAAAATTCAGTTCAATAGGATTGGCACTAAATGTTGGCAAATATTTTTCTGGCATATAGTCTTTGTGATTTACCAATACCAACTTCTTATTATCAACATTCATCCATTCAGGAGTTTGTCCACATGTAACAAAATACACCTTATTTACCCATGGAGCATATTTTTCCACTCCTCGGAACCAATATTTCAATATATCCCAATCTCTATAGCGTGCATCAGTAGCGTCAATCGGTCCATCCTGTTCTCCACTATATCTATTTTTTTCAATAATCCAATTTTTGTCTCTATCATCAACCCACGGAATAACAAAATCAACTTTCATTTTCTCTTTGCTCCATTTTTAAAAATTTTTGTTCTAAATCCCTTGTTGCACCTATTATATCAAACCTTGATTGCTTCACTTCTTCATATAATTGTATTCTGTCAACATTGTTTGTTTTTTCTAATATTGTATCAGCCCATTTCTTTGCTCCGCTTTCCAGAGGCAAATAATTCACTTCCGAAGTAACCTTCACTTCATCTGTAATAACATCAGATGCATAGCAAACTAATCCAGCCGCTTGAGCCTCAAGTAGCGAAAGCGGTAATCCTTCAAATTCCGAGGGCAACAGAAAAACATCCATTGTCTGCAATATCTGCGGAACATCCTGTCTGCTTCCAAGCAATTTTACCTTATCGGCTATTCCCATATGATTAGCTTTCTCTTTCAGCGCATCAAATAATTCTCCATCGCCAACCAATACCAAACAAGAATTTTCACGTTTTTTAAGTATCTCCGCCAAAATGTCAATCATAAAACTATGATTTTTGAGCGGTATAAGTCTACCAACCGTCCCTAGAACAAATGCATCTCCTAAATCCAGTTGTTCTCTATAAAGTTGTCTTATTGATTCATTATACTTATATTTATCGACATCAATAGCATTACTAATTACGCAAAAGGAATCCGTTCGTAACAAATCTTCTGTATAAAACCACTTTCCTGCCGCCGTAGCACATGCCCAATAATCCGTTGCATATTTCTTTACCGAAATTTTTTTGTTTATAAAATGCAAAAATCCAAAAAGGGGTCCCTTAAAATTTCTACTAGTATGACTGTGAAGAATTCTTGACTTTATCCCATATTTTTTTGCATATTTTAAATAGTCCAAATTGATCAATATTGAAGTATTCATCCAAATTGCCAAATACTCCTTTGCATGAATTTCAAAGAAATTCCGTATGCTTTTTTTATACTTAATATATCCTGCTTTAGGAGATAATACCTTATATATTTTACCTCCCAATTGACGTATTTCATCTTCAAAAGCAATATGCTCTTTGTTTGTCAAAAAATCAAATTGTATATGTTCTCGATTAATTTTTCTATAATAGTTCATCAAAAAAGTTTCCGTTCCACCTACTATCTCAGATAAACCAACTATTAATACTTTCTTCATTCAAGTACCTACTTTCTTGTTAACCGATATATTAATTTCGAATATATTCCATAGTTTGTACACGCCAACCAAATCATGATTTTTCTGTTTAATGTAACACCACTTTTTAGTAACATTTTTTTATTACTCTTTAACTTCTGTAAATAATAATCTATTCTTTTTTTATACTTCGGATTATTGTTTTCTCCTGCAACAGCAATTTCAGTCAAAATTGTAAAATTAATACGCGCTTGATTAATCTCTACATAAGGATAATAATGTTCCGCCGACGCTGCATGAACAATTTCATTCACACGCTCCCATACTCGTTCTAATCCAAAATAACGATCATTAAACTTGGCAGTCATCCCTGTATTTTGTCTATAATAATACATAATTTGATTAGAAGATACCACTTTATTTGCTTTTAATAATATTTTGCCAAACGCAACAACATCCTCTCCGATTGAAAATTCCTTTTCAAAAGTATTATCATCTAAAATTTGTCTTTTAAATAGTTTATTGCATATATAATGTACAATCTTTTGCGATCCTATCTTAAAAAATTTTTTTGCATATTCTTCTTGCGAAAAGCACTCAATCTTACATGGTTTCTGTTCAAGTTCCGTTTCCTCTTGAACCTTCTGTAATTCAACAGAACTAATATCCGCATCGTACTCAATTATATTGTGTAAAAGATGTTCCACCATATTAGGTTCAATCCAATCATCAGAATCAATAAACCCAACATATTCACCCTTTGCTCTTTTTAAGCCGGCATTTCTTGCGTCAGGTAAACCTCCATTCGACTTATGTATAACTTCAACTTTATCATACATTTGTTTATATTCATCACACAACGCCGGGCTATTATCAGTTGAACCGTCATTGACTAATATAATTTGTATATTTTTATATGTTTGATTAAGTACAGATTCTATACATTTTCTCAAATATTTTTCAACATTATAAACCGGAATAACAATACTCACAAGTGTATTTTCCATTATATTCTCCCTCATTTTTTCTTTTTAAATATAAATGATTTCCTTGCTACATAATTTAATACCACAACTATTACATTCGCCGCAACCTTTATTATTAATTCGTTGAATTTTAACAGGTCAACACCCACAAACATACACAACCAATCAACAATTTCTGTCGCTAATCTGCTCGAAAACGAAACCATTTTTTGTTAACGTTTATTTATCACTTTATCATTTTGGCATTACAATTGCAAGGCTCGTTACAACATGATACAATATCACTGATGATTTATGATAGGTGGTTACATATGAACAAATTAAAACACTTTCTATTAAACAGTAAAAACATCGACAAATCCAGTTTCATCTGGAATATGGCAGGAAGCATGCTCATGGCGTTTCAGTCTGTTATCATGCTGATGATTATTACTCGTACATTAAATCTATATGAGGCAGGGGTATTTACACTCGCCTATGCAAGTGCTAATCTCTTCCTGAATATTGGAAAATACGGCATGCGTAATTTCCAAGTGTCCGACGTCAAACGCCAGTTTAACTTCAAAGAATATAATACCTCCCGTATTATTACAACTCTATTAATGTTGATTGTTTCACTCGTTTACGTCGTAATCGCCAAAAGCAAAAATGATTATAGTATGAACAAAACATGGATCATCATATGGATGTGTCTGTTTAAGATTGTTGATTCTATCGAAGACGCCTATCTGGGGTATTACCAGCAAGAAAACCGGCTTGATGTAGCCGGAAAAATTTTAACTCTACGTATGATATTAACCATACTGGTATTTGGGTTGGGACTGATATTCCTACGTGATCAGCTAATGTCTCTGATGATCGCAACTATATTTACTACACTACTTTTAATAATGTTTGTGACACTTACTTACCCAGCTTTTCGAAAAGAAGAATCTGTCCACAAAGGAAAAGTCTGTGAATTGTTACGCGTTTGTTTTCCTCTGTTTTTAGGCTGTTTCCTCGCCTTTTATATTGGAAATGCACCCAAATATGCGATTGACAGTTTACTCAGCGACGAAATGCAGGCATGCTATGGTTTTATAGCCATGCCGGTATTTGTGATTGGATTGCTGAACAACTTTATATTCAGTCCGATGATTGCAAGGATGTCTATGATGTGGAAAGAACGACAAAATAAAGATTTCTTTCGATTATTTTGGATACAGATTTTAATCATTGGCATTATTACTATTGTCTGCGAGGCGGGAGCTTTCGTTCTTGGAGTACCGGTGTTATCCATGCTATATAACACAGATCTTGCACCATACAAAACAGAGTTGCTTGTGTTATTATTGGGCGGTGGCTTCCTTGCTTTATCCGGGTTATTCGTAACAATTATGACTATCATTCGGATTCAGAACAGTCAGGCAATTGGATATGGTATCGTAGCAGTTTGTGCATATATTCTATCCCCAATCTTTGTGCGGAAATATGCTGTTATGGGAGCCTCTGTTCTCTATCTTCTGCTTATGATCCTGTTATGCATTATCTTCGCAATCATGATGATGATTGGATTCAAAAAGAAAAGACCTGATGCATAAAGCACCAGGTCTTTTCCATACCGACACCGTCTTCACTATTTATTTTATCAAATATTTAAAAAATAACTGTTTCTCATAATCATACGTCGTAAAATTTATATCATCTGGATACAAATCTTGATCAAACGTCTTTAACTCATCATCCACATTAATCACGTGTCCATGTACAAGCATCGAATTATATCCACGCATAAATTCCGTCATTGGTGTAAACGCTCCGATTGCTAAAGCTACACATAAGGCAATCTGACATATGTCTTTTTTCCACTCATTTTCACCAAGTAAATATTTCCCACACAAAGCAGCCAATACCATAATTGTCGGAATTGAGAATCGCATAATAAAATCTTTCCCAGTTCCGACTGCGAAAAATGGCGCTATACAAGCAGTTCCTACCGTCATATAGAAAAAGGGTTCTCTCTTATAGCGTTTAAAAAGTATTACAAAATATACTCCTACCTCACACAATAGGAAGAAAAATACCTGAATCAGATATTTACCGGTAATCGGAACTGTATTCACAATCCCAAGTATAGACATTCCGGCATCTTCCGCGCCCGTTTCAACCGCACCATTTGATTTATAATAAAGAAATATAACTGGAATGATTAACAACGATAAAAGATTCTGTATAGATGCCAAATTCCTTATATACTCTTTTGCCGTTTTTTCCTTAATCGCCTTCACCAGCAGCACTACTGCATTGCATACCATATATACGAATACTCCCAAAAATGGAAGTGGCCCAGAAATGAGAGCACAGATACCCAGCAACACGTAATTTCGGATTGTTTTCTCCTGCAATACACACAATATTACAATCCACGGAATCACGCACTGGTTAAACACCCAGAAAAGGCAAGTGGTCAAACTGCTAAATTGCATTTTCCCATCCATCCACCATTCCAAATGCAGATTTGCAAATTTACGATCTTCCACAATTATTTTATACAAGACTCCCAAAATGTCCAATCCGCTAAACCCTATCAACAATACCGGAACGCACAACATTTTCTTAACAGTCTTAGGCTTAATATACGTTATTAATAATAATTCTACTAAAAATACACCTATTGTTGTCCATATCCATAACAGCTGGTTACCAAGCGTAAATGCTGCACTCGTTGTTAATATAGCCGGAAAAATCTTCGCTATAATCTTCACCACAGATGCTGCCGGTAACCAAAATCCGATATAATAGACAAGTGCCTTATTATATTTCTCATAAATAACCGGCCAGTCCTGATAAATCAAATCACGAAAAATTGCATTTCTCCAATTCCAATCATGACTTTGATAATAGTGATTTCCCTGCCCTCCAAACGCAGCCCAAAGAAGTGCTATAAGAAATAAAACCACTAACAACCTCCAAGAGATTGTTAGTGATTCTTCCGTATTTTGTTCTTTTTTTCTGTTCCAAAGACTGCATATAATAAGTGCAACAACGATGGCAGTTGCGCAGTATCCTATTAATGATTGCATATAAAAGCATGTGAAACAGAAAATAGGTATCCCACAATAAATCAATACAATTTTATTAATCCCTTTATAAGATATCATATATGTATACTTTCTCCTCTACTATTTCTTTTTAAATTCATCTCCAAATGGCATATGACTATTAAAATAAGAATTATTTATGTTATATGCATAATATCCTTTATTATCATAGCTACCACGAAAATCACTATAATAATCAAACGGTACCCACACAACATCCGCGCAATCAATTATTTTTGTTTGTTCAAAATAAACGCCTGAAAAATCATATCCTTGATTTGATAGCATGGACAAATTAACTAAATCTGAGGCATTTTGAATTTTAAATGGATTTTCCCTTGTTCCAATTCCTTTATCAAATATATCATTTAAATCCGTTTGTTCTCTATAAACATATACAGAAAAATTATCATTTCCAGATACAAATGTTCCCGCATAACTATAGGAATATGTATAAATTATTCTATACAACGCATCTCTCATTTCTTGCGTACCGGAAACTTGTCCATTATTAAATGCACTTTCATGCCCTTCATATGTACTATCATACAAATTATGAATAATTATAACTTTAGGCAATGTGTTTTCTAATACTTTTATATCTTGCCTAACTACATCATTATCAGATACATCAAACCATTGAACCTTTGCAGCTACCCCTGGATCGTTTCTATTTGTTAATACATAAAAAACAGGGCACTCAGGGAAACAGTATATACTGTCATTTATTGAAGTGTTTTTTTCAACAATATCCGTTATATTCTGATACATATTTGCTGTCTCTGTTGATAATTTAATTCCTTTTAAATTTTCAATCGAAACTGTTTCTTTGGCACTATATACCTCGCTTTCATCAATCCCCCACCATTGACATGGATTTATTAATTTAAACGCGGTACAGCCAAAAATCAAATTTATACAATATAATATCCCTATTGTTTTTAATATTATTCCATACCTAAATTTAAAGCCATCCAAGAGCATCACAATTACTAATGCAATACCTAATGCAGATTCCCCTATCGAAAGTCCACCCGACATTCCTGCACCATAGCATATTGCAAAATAGCTTCCCAATAATGATAATTTTAAAAAATCTACAATCTCAAAATTACCATTCTTAACTCTACAAGAAAAAAGTTTACATATATAGAATAACATCATCACTATGTCTATTATAAATATTATAGTTACATCGACTCTCTGCTTATCTGCATACAATATCCCTATTTGACGATTAAAACATATCAACAATACGCCAACAAATACACACGCCGCAAAAAATATCAGTAATATAAACTCTCCATTTTTTATATTATCCTCTGACCAATCTTGCAACTTTTTTGAAACAGCAGTCACACCAAGATATACAAACCCAATCATTGCTACTATTAAAAAAGAGCGCATTCCAATTTTTATCCAACGGAACAAAATAGTGGCTATCCCCCCCTTTGCCCCTATGGCACTGAAAAAAATGGAATTAATCATATCTGAAAGTATGTTTATCTTCCAAAATATGAAAACAAAAACTAAAATAGGTATCAAAACGGATATTCCATATTTTAATTCAAATTTTAACCACTCTCTAAATTTTATTTTCTGTATTAAGCAATAAAATAAAATTAAAAGGCACGAATAAACCAAAAATAATGCCCCCATATTTTGTTTTACCAAAAAGAACAAAGCTGAGCTCGCGCCCCATCCATATACGTATTTCGTTTTCTTATTTTCGCCAGCTTGTCTCATTGTTATTACCATAAATAAAATTGATAGATATGAAAATATATCCATCACTCGAACATAATCATAGAATACTGTATAAACCTCAGATTGAAGATAATATACCCCTGTCACTGCTGCTACAACAGATAATTCCTTAGAAAAAACTCTTGATAGAATCAAATATATAATAAGCGCTATTCCGCAAAAAATTAATATTCCAAATATTCTTAAAGCGAAAATACTATATCCAAACACACGTGTAAATGCAGCAATGATATACATATATAATGGTGTAAATAAATACTCAAAATCCTTATAAACAATCTGTCCCTGATTAATACATTTTGCATAATATGAATACCAGCCTTCCGCACTCGGTAAAGTTTTATCGGCTAAAAATGCTGCTAATACTCCTGAAAGCAAAATAACTATAGAACAACAAATTAAATTTTTATGTTTATTTCCCAGTTGCATCTACTTCAAATACCCTTTCCTTGATTTTCTCACCAATTTTTGAATTCCAAATTTGTTTTTTTATAATTTGTTTTCTTATATACTCAATTACACAGCATACATAAAAAATAGCTAATCCTTTAAGTAAAAGTATTAAAATAAAATATTTAGAATAATACCATTCATTTAAGATAACAATATCTTCCCAAAAATAGGATCTAAAAAAATTATGATCATGAATAAGCAAAACACCAAATGTGTAACTTGCTAAAGAATTTATTAATCTATTATTTTTTAATTTTATATTTTTAAAACAGAAAAACAGCGCATATCCACCTAAAATCATCAATAACGCAGATTCATTTTGTGATAATCGTAAGATCCACTCTGAAACCTCTGTGCTATTATTCCACACATAAGCCATCAAATTGGCTTGTACCACTCCTACCCAAACTGTAATAAATATAAGTAAATTAAATTTTTTATCTTCTTCAAATGTCATTGGCCACTTTTTTAAATTATAAGATAATATAAAACAGAATATAAATAATCCAATTTCGCTTGAAAAATCCTGTGTGTAGCCATTGTAATTCCCAATAATTTGCGACCCAATCTGCGCATAGAATGCCAAAGCCAATATAATTCTTGCATTTTTCTTACTTAATTGATCCATAAGTAAGTGAACAAATGGATATATTAAATAAAATAATAAATAAGCTGCTGCAAAACCATGTGAGTTACCAGCAATTGGTAAAAAACTGCTGGCAAATTGTTTAATTGATATTGGCTTTCCTACGCAAAAACAAATAAATGTCAATATTACCGAATAAAACAACACCAGACACCATGTATTTAAAAATCTCCGGAAATTAAAACTTCCATCTACCAAGAACCACATGCTTATTGCAATAAAAGTGACAAAACATATTTTCCCAATAGGTAAGAAAAAAAATGCCAGCACTTTATTATTACATGCATTCATATTTACAGCTCCACCATGTACTACGCAATGATGTAATACAATTGCTATCATACATATTATTCTTAATAACTCAATATTGCTATCTCTTTCCCGTTTTCTATAGTCAACCTTATTTTTTCTACCTAAAAATTGTATTAAAAGCGAAATAACAACAGCACATATAAAAATCAGAAACAATTTTAAAAAATATCTGCTATTATTCTGAAATATATTTAACCCCCTATGGCAAATATTCACTGTTCCATCAGAAAAACTGATATAATGAGTTTTATCTAGAGATTTAATCTCTATCTCCATAGTTTCAAAGTATCTATTATCAAAAACAAATACAACTTGGCTCTTTCCCATTCTCACACTTTTAGTTGCAATTGTTTTTTTATTATTTCCATCGCATGTATAATTTAAAGATATTGTAGCATCTTCTTTTAGCTTATTATTTAAATCTAAAATAACTTTATTTCCTTCACTATAAACATTTTTTAATGCTATCTCTACAGTATCTGATTCTTTGTTAGGAATAAATTCTCCATCAATATTGTTATATCCTTTTAAATCACATTGCTTGATATCGCTCTGTAACACTAACTCATCCGTGTAAAATAAAGAATTTTTGAAAATAATTAGACCTGCTAAGAAAATCAAAATAACATTTAATATAATTGTTATATTCTTATTTTGCAATATTGTACTAATGTTTTTCATATGTTCAATTAAATAACTATATTATTTTTCCTCCATTTTAGATTTCTTTAAAATAACAAGTCAAAGATGTGAATTATCAGCACATATTCAACATCTTTGACTCATTAAATGTATTTATATGAGATCTCACTGATAAGCAATCTGCAACACACCCAATATTTACATGTTTAGCAACATCTACTTCACTCTTGAACCCATATCCATATGTCACCCCTAAAAAATGCATTCTTGCCGTCTCTGCACCTACCGCATCATTATCACTATCTCCAACCATAACGGCTTCTTCAGGTATACATCCTAAATCCAGAAGACTCTTATTAATTACATCTGCTTTTGACATTTTTCCGTCAGGGTCTGCACCATGTATAACATCAAAAAAATCTGCTATTTGCATCTTCTCTAACAATTTGATTGCCTGATCTTCACGCTTATATGTTGCAACTCCCAACTTAAATCCGTCTCTTTTCAGCAAACCTAAAAGATCTTCTATGGCTGCATATGGCTCGGCAATATAAATATCTTCCTTACCATAATGGTTTCGGAAGATATTCATACCCTCTACCGCTTGTTCCTCTGTTAAATCAAATGTCTGCTGTAATTTATTTTTTATTGGCGGACCAACAAATGTTTCTAACTCACTTTGGGATAATGACGGTAATTTCATTTGCTGAATCGTATATTTTACACTTTTCACCACACCTTTACCTGTATCTAATAATGTCCCATCCAAATCAAATATTACCGCTTTTATCATGTTCCACCTATTCTTTCCACATTGGAATAATCATTATTTTTTCGAGTTCTTCTCTTGGTAAAAATGGAGCCAAATCTTCCAACGGAGGACTGACTAATGTGCCGTCCGCAAGTTTTTTCGTTGCGCTCTTTGGTTCAAATTTCTGATTGATATCTACAAACACCTCACACATAGCATATCCATCCATATGTAACATTTTTTCAATTACATCAGGCAACTCAGCATTTGAACTTGCTGACATGTATGGAATGCCATATGCCCCAGCTATCTTTTTCATTTCTGGGAAACTAAGATCTCCACTTTCAGGTCCCACTCCTACCTTCGTATATTCTGGGAATAAATTCCCCTCTGTTTGTCTCATTGAATGATATCCCTGATTATTAACCACAAATATTTTAATTGGCAATTTATGAAATACAATCGTCTGCAGTTCTTGAAGGTTCATCTGAATACTTCCATCCCCTGTCAAACATATGGTGTTCTTTTTTCCAATTGCGAAGCAACAGCCTATTGCGGCAGGCAGATCATATCCCATACTTGCAGCTCCACTATTACACAGCAGTCGTGTATGCTCTTTGATGTAAATTGCATGCAAGCATGCCTCCACCGTACCATTTCCCAGAACAATATATTGATCTTCATCTGCTCTACGGCTCACTTCATTTAAGAAACAATACGCATTGGCAAGTCCTTCATTTTTATAGTGTTTTTCTGTAACAACCGGATAGTTTTTCTTCCATGTTCGACATGTATCTAACCATTCCTCATGTCTGGTCAATGGCTGAGTTAATCTTGCATCCATTTTTTCCAAAAAGTCCTTTGCATCCGCATGAATCGGCATTTCCACATGAATGCTTGGCTTAATCAACTCATATTTATCAATATCTACCATCATGACATACGCTTCTCTCGCCCAGCTTTTAACGTTGTATCCAACTTGCCGACAGCTTAATCGACATCCCACAGACAAAATCAAGTCAGAATTCTGAACAGTCCAATTTCCGCCTCTATCACCAAGCAATCCTCCGATGCCTGCATATAAATCATTCTCGTATGGCATTAAATCTGTAGCGTCATAGGCTACCACTACAGGAATTCCTAATTTATCTGCTACCTTACGCATCAAATCCACCGTATTTGTAGAATGAATAGCACTACCCACATATAAAACTGGTCTTTGAGAATTATTTATCCGCGTAATCACCTCTTCGATACATTCGCTACTTACTTCTGGAACTTGTTCATCCTTTAATTCATTCGGATCAAATTCAATAAACTCTTCCGGATCAATATATCCTCCCTGTACATCCAATGGTACATCCAGCCAAACAGGTCCAGGCCTTCCTGTAGTAGCAAGGTATAATGCTTTCTGCAGATGATACTTCACTGTTTTAGGATCTATAATCATCTCTGCATATTTTGTCATATGCGCAACCATAGGTGTAATATCATATTCCTGATCTCCCATAGCTCTAACCGGTATCCCTGCTGCTCTTGCTGTGGTTGCATACCGAACCTGTCCGCTAATAATTAACATCGGAATACTATCCAGCCAAGCTCCCAACACGCCAGTTAATGTATTTGTTCCTCCTGGCCCCGTCGTACAACACACCATTGGCAACTCATTCGTTGCCCGAAAATATCCTTCTGCAGCAATAGCCGCACTTTGCTCATGTTGTACAAAAATATTATTCAACCCTTCCTGATGTCCAAAAGCAACATTCAAATGCATTGCTCCACCACCCGGAACTGTAAAATTATATTTTATACCATAATCTACCAAATACTGTGCTATCCAATCCGCAATCTTTACTTTCACAACAACTTCCTCCTTAACACGCTCTACTGCTTATCTGCTTTATCATCAAAATTCAAACGTTCTTCTTCGACAACCATTGGCCTTTTAGTTACCTTAGTAAGTATAGCGCCAATGTATTCTCCCATCACACCGATACATGCTAATTGTACAGATCCAAGCAAAAACATACCTATGAGAATAGGCGCTGTTCCCATACTAAAATCCTGCCAATGAATCAATTTTATAATTAAATATACAATCGCCAACAAAAAACTTATCATAGACATTGTCAAACCTACTAACGTCACTATACGTAACGGTTTTTTTGACATGTGTGTAAGTCCAGTCATAGCAAAATCAAAATATTTGCTAAAATTATAACTCGACTTTCCTGATGTTCGTTCTTGCTGTGTATACTCTACTAAGCACCACTTATATCCCAGCTGTGTAACAAGTCCTCGAATATATGGATCGGGATCGTCCATCCACTTAATCATATCTATAACTTCTCTATCAAAAAGGCCATATCCTGTCACATTTGTTAAATGCTCCGATTCGGACATACTTTGCATTATTTTATAATACAATTTACGTACTTGAAACATTAGCGGATTCTCTTTACTTTTAGTTTTTTGTCCTAAAACAACCTTATAACCTTCTTCCCATTTTTTTAAAAAAGTAGGAATCATTTCTGGCGGATCCTGCAAATCACATACAATACATATGACCGCGTCTCCTGTTCCTTGAAGCATTCCATAACTCCCAGAACGATTCGGTCCAAAATTACGTGCATTAAAAATTACCTTTACATTACTATCGTGTCTTGCCAACTCCCGCAAAATTTCTTTAGATCGATCTGTTGAATAATTATCAATAAAAATATGTTCATATGTATATTGCGGCAATGCTGCAAATTGTGTTTTTACTGCTTGATAAATATTTTCAATATTTCCTTCCTCATTATAGCAAGGCGTCATAACTGAAATATGTTTCATGTCTTAATTAACTCCTTCGTACCACTCAATCGTCTTCCGAATTCCTTCCTTAAAATCAACAGAAGGAACAAAACCTGTATCTTCTGTAAGTTCATGAATATCCGCTGTTAAATGCATTACTTGATTTGGATAATATTCTCTTTCTCCTATTCCTATCTCAAGCTTTGGATTTATCACATCTCGAATGTCCATTATATAATCACGTAAAGGTCTACTTTGCCCCGACCCTATAGTATATGCCTTTCCATGTTTTCCTGACTTTCCAATTAAATAAAAAGCTTTTGAGCAATCTCCACCATATACATAATCCCAAATTTGATCACCCTTTGTAAACGAAAGCCTCTCACCCTTTAACATCCCAATAATACTTGACATTACCATCGTATAACTGTTATCACCAGGCCCATATGTACTTACAATTCGCCCCCACGACTGGCGAATACCATATTGCTCGCACAAAAGCGCGCTTAATTTTCCTGCTGTAAGTTTTGCTATCCCATACCCTGTAATTGGATTCTTTGGAATATCATCTGATAATTCACCATTCACATACCCAAACTCCGCCTGCGATCCAGCTCCTACAAACACAGAGCATCCCAAATCATGCGCAGTTTCGACAGCTATCAATGTGTTTTTTACATTTGCTTCCTGCAACATCACATCATCTCGACTGGCTCCATATGTTCCATCCCAAGCAAAGTGATAAAAAGTATCATAATCATGCGGCAATTGTTCTGACAACTTTGATAAATCGTTAATATCACACTCAAAAATATCTAACAAATTATGATTCATTAAATTTTTTCTTTTTTTTGAATTAGGGCGGCACACAGCAGTCACTTGAATTCCATCTGCCAACATTTGCTGAATCATAGATGCCCCAATCATTCCTGTTGCCCCTGTAACAATTACCTTTTTCATTAATCAGCTATCTCCTCTGTATATAATGATTTTGTTAAAAATTTCACATCAAGAATCTTCTTAATTTCAAATATTTTTGTCTTGACATATTCATTTAATCGTTCAAATTTATTTTCATCAAAATTATATTCCATGTATGGTCTAATATAATTCCCCTGTTGGCTTGTTGCATATCCATCAAAGCCTGCTGTAGCAACACTCTCAACTTCAAAATCCGTAAGAGCGTTTAACAACATCATAAATGAATTATCAATTACTTCAGCGTTTTCATCAATTAAATTGCTATATTTTAAAACATAATCAAATTTTCCGCTTGTTTTCGTTACATTTGAAGTAGCAATAATTTTCACATTCAAATCTTTCTGAGTAAGAGCAGTAGCTAATTGAACGTATCTCTTCGAATTACTTAAAAAAAGATAATCCGTTGGATATTCATCATCTAAGAAATTAACAGAAATCACAATTGGCCTATTTTGCTGAATGTATTCCTGAATTTTTTCTTTTTGTTTCTCTATACTCTTACCTGGTCCCAATAATAAAATATTAGAATTTGAAAATATTTTTTTTAATTCCTTTCGATCCTCAGAATCATCGATTTCAATCATTTGATACTCTCGATATAAATCTTCAATATATTTTTGATCATACAATAATTGTTTTTCTCCCTGTAATCTCCCCAATATTTCATTGATTGATTTTACAGACAATGTACGCTTATCCATCAAGTAAGACACATAATTAGGATGACAGTCGTTAGATGCAGCTAAATAAAAGAACATATTATACCCCCATGTTGCAGGTGTATAGAAATTCATAATATTTGCATCTATCGCTTCCAAAAACTGGCTAATATTATAATGCTTTCCTAAATTATCATTCATGTACATTGCAATCAACTCAATTGGCGCATTTCCAGCACTTTTACCCATTCCATATATCGTGCCATCCACTAAAAGAAGTCGCTCTGTCACTTGAGACATCATAGTAATACAATTTGCATAGCCCATCTGGAAATTATTATGTGCATGATATCCAAGTCCGATTTCCGGATCCAAATGTTCATCCAACAAATCAAAGAAATGCTTCAAATTATTCTGATGCATTAATCCATAAGTATCCACCATAGACACTGCATACGGTTTTACTTCATTCGCCAAACGTATCAGATCCATCATTTCCTCATCCGAATAACTTGTAACTGATACTAATTGTGCAAAAACTTTATATCCTAATTTTTTTAACTCTGCACAAAACGCAAGCGCCTCATTTCTCAAATGTTTTTTAAAAATAACACGAATCGCATCTAAATATGACTCATTACATGGCTTTATATGTTCTAGTGAACAGGTTCCATAATCAATCATTCCTAACACCATTGCCTGCTTCTTTGCCAGATTGCCATAAATTTTTTCTACACAATCCGTATCTGGCATAATACTGCGATCCATATCAAACGGGCGACGTTCATCTAAAAAACCAATCTCTATATAATCCACATTTGAATCAACTAAACGTTCAAAAATGCTGACCAAATTATTATGTCCAAATCTCCAATCGTTCACATATCCGCCATCCCGCAAAGTGCAGTCTAATAACTTAATTTCTCCCATAGATATCAATACTCCTTATTTCTCAAAAAAATCTTTTATCTGTCTTTCCATACAAGACACTACATCTTGCTCACAAGCATATGCCTTTGACCACTCTACTGTCTTGGCAACCGCTTCTTCAACACTCCAATGTGGTTTCCATCCGAAAGTGCGTTTCACTTTTGAACAATCCAACTTCAAGAAATTTGCCTCATGCGGGGCGTTTTCCTCCGCCTGATTGATCCACTTTATTTGATTGCCACCATTCTCATTCCAATATTGGCAAAACATATTTACTAATGTTCCTGTCGTTACACAGTCTCGTTCATCTGGTCCTACATTATAAAACCCTGCATATTCTGGATCTTCATACTGCCTCATGGCAATCATCAGATACACATATAACGGTTCCAGCACATGCTGATATGGTCTTGTAGAAAACGGATTTCGAACAACTATGTCATCGCCCGCTATCGCTGCACGCACACAGTCTGGAATAATACGATCATTTGCAAAATCCCCACCGCCAATCACATTACCAGCTCTGGCAGTCGACACTGCAACATCCATCTGATTGAAAAAAGAATTGATATAACTATGTGTTACTAACTCTGAACACGATTTACTGTTAGAATAAGGATCAAAACCATCCAATGGCTCATTCTCTCGATATCCCCACTCCCACTCTTTATTTTCGTAAACTTTATCCGTTGTAACATTCAAGAATGATTTTACACATGGATGCAGGCGAACACACTCGCAAACATTTACTGTTCCCATCACATTAGTCTCATAAGTATAAACAGGATTTTTGTACGAATCCCTTACAATCGGCTGTGCCGCCAAATGAAGCACAATTTCCGGTTGTGCATCATCAAACACCCGCATCAAATGTTCGCGATCCCGAATATCTCCGATTACCGAATTAATCTCCTGTTCCACACCGCAAAGTGAAAATAGATTCGGATCTGTCGGTGTTTCCAAAGAAAAACCGGTCACAACAGCCCCGGCATCTGCAAGAATCTTGCAGAGCCAGGAACCCTTAAATCCTGTGTGACCGGTAATAAGTACTTTCTTTCCTTTATAAAATTCCATCATATTGGCTACCCTCTTTACCATTTTTTCCACGGAGCTTTCCCCTGTTTTAAAAGATTCTCCAGTATATCTTTCTCCCTCTTTGTATCCATACACTGCCAAAAGCCTTTATGTGAATACGACATTAATTGGCCCTCTTTTGCCAATCGTTCCATCGGTTCCTTCTCAAACACGGTTGTATCATCTTTGATATAGGAGAACACCTCCGGTTCTAATACCATATATCCCGCATTAATTGGCATCCCGTCATTCAGATTCTTCTCTCGGAATGACCGTACACTGTTATCCTCTTCAATATTTAAGACACCTTTATCCTGTTCTAATAGGACAGAAGTAAGTGTAGCTATCTTCCTATGTTCCCTATGAAACTCCACAAGTTTTTCAATGTTAACATCACACACCCCATCCCCATATGTCATCAGGAATGGTTCATCTCCAACATAAGACTGGATGCGTTTAATCCGCCCACCTGTCATCGTATGAAGTCCAGTATCTACAACCGTTACCTTCCACGGTTCTGCATGTTGATTGTGAATAATTACTTTATTCCCTTGCGTAAAATCAAACGTGATATCTGATGTATGCAGGAAATAATCTGCAAACCACTCCTTAATCACATGTTGTTTATAACCCGCACATATTATAAATTCGTTAAACCCATAATAGGAATATTCCTTCATAATATGCCATAAGATTGGCATCTCTCCAATTTCTATCATAGGCTTCGGTTTGAACTCGGATTCTTCTGAAAATCGAGTTCCCAGCCCCCCTGCTAATATAACAACCTTCATCCTAATATTCCTTATCTTAATTTTTATCTTTATTACCGTAAAATCCTTATTTAAAATAAATAAAGCTCTTATTATAATACCTAATTCAGTATAAAAAGTCAAAGGATTTGTATCTATTTCTATATATATGTTATTTTTAATAAATTTCATTGTGAAAACCATTTATTGTATCAATTCTACACATTTTCTTTTTTCAGAGATTGGTGGGGGAACATATAAATTTAAAGTGGTATTTATGGAAGAATGTCCTAGTAATTCACTTACTGTTTTATAATTCGCTCCATTTTCTATACATCGTGTTGCAAAAGTATGTCTCAGACAATGAAAATTAATCGATTGAATCCCTAATTTTAGTAAAAAATTATTATAATATTTGCGAATTGCTCTCGGTTCCATATACTTGTTTGAGTTAGTCAATATGTACCCTTGCACATTTAAAGAAGGTAATTGTTTTATTAAATTCATTGTGTTTCCCGAAAGTGGAATTTCCCTTACAGATGTGCGAGTTTTGGGCGTGGAAATTATGATCTTTGTTTTGTTCAACTTGTAATTATTTTAAATTATATACTGAGCAAAAAAGTAATATTTACTTCAAAAGCAAAGACAAACGACTACGACGTATTCGGGTAAAGCCTCAACTAATAATACCGGTCTTTTTGAATGGTTCACTCCGAATTATCCGTGTTTAATTCCCGCACATGCGCTTTGACTTTTACAAAGGCAAATGACCAGAGCAGCACCAGAATAACCTTTGCTGCCGCCATGCTTTCCCAGCCCCACCCAAGAGGAATGGCAGCATATACTTTATTCCAATCTAAAAATCTCAAATCATAACAATGAAATGCCAGAATAACCATGCTGTTTTTTCCACACCATGCAAAAAAACGGGAAATGACCGGGATTTTTTCTATACATTCGGATATAAAGATAACTACAATACTACCTGCAAGCGCAGTAACAATACAGATTATCCCTCCCGGATATCTTCTTATAGCCAGTTCGAGCCAATATCCATTCAACGTCAACAAAATCCAGACCACCATGCCCACACATGCGATATATCGCTTATACGGTAAGAAGAACCTTTTTCTATGGATAAAATCCCCAAACCACATAAATATCTGGGCAAACAACGCAATATCGAGACTCCATGGCAAAAATGAAATATTTGTACCAATATAATACCCTGTATACGTCAATAAGCAAACAGCAAGAAACCGGATTATTTCAGGTGCTTTTTTAAGCACTCTCATACTAACAATATAAATCATTCTGGCTGCAAATAAACATACAACAAACCAGACCATCCAAACCGACTCAAACCATGGAAATAATTCGCTTTTTTTGCTAATTCCTCCTATCATGTCAAGGATACGTGCTCCGAACACGCGATAATTTGTCGACATATCATCGTTTATATTTACGCACAGCATGGCTGTCACAACACACACAAGAATATAAGGAAGCAAAAGCGATTTTGACGATCGTTTCAGATTATAACCAATCTGATAATTCTTTATAAAATATGCATTTGCCACGAAAAAAACCGGCATATGGAAAGAAAAAATAAAATTTCGCAACTGTTGCGGAATTGAAGCAACATGCCCCACAATCATGATTAATATGGTAATTCCCTTTACAATATCCCAGCTAAGCATACGCTTACCGTTATCTTCCATGCACACTACCGCTCCTTGTATCCCAACACTTTTCTAACAAGTTTTACTTTTGACAGCACAATTGTTCCAACAATAATCCCTGACAACTTTATGAAGATTCTGATATACAGATACATCTGATCTGTTAATTTGATGCCAGCCTCTGTCAGATATCCATATATTCTCCCGTACGGAACCAGATCTAGCTCAACAATATGCAGAATTAACATCAACAAACTATATCTGCCCAGATAAGCCAATCCTTTTCCCAAGTGTTCACACTTTGCATCTATCTGCCCAGAAATCAAAATGATGCAGATGCAGGCACAGACAGACGCAAATATGTCACTACCCCCGCGTCCTACATCACAATGTACAAGCCAAAAAGATTGAAAGCTCCGGATAAACGCATACCATATCCAAAAAGCAGCAATAACGAGAAAAGTCTTTGCCTCCCTACTCATATCTGCAAGCAGCTGTTTGATGATGTTTTCTTCTTTATGATACAGCCAGCCTATATACATAAAAAGAACCGCACATCCGCCCGCCTGAATGCTTAAAGGAAACCAGCATAGGCGTCTTGACCAACAACACACCATAAACAGAATCAAAACGGCACTCACTCTTGTTCCCGGTTTTTTCTTGATTAGAAAATACATGCTCAAACTGCCCCAAAGCGTAGCCCACAAAAACCAGATTGCACCGATCCCCGGAATTTCAAATGGTGCAGTATAGGAATCTCCCGCCGCATACAATGCCGCCTTAATCCACCTTATTACCTGTGTCTTCACATCCTCTCCCAAATACATATTGAGTGGAATTGAAAACATTATGATCAACAAACAAGCCACATAATATGGGATCAAAAGGGTTCTGGCTTTTTTTCCCGCAAACCTCCGGAAGCTGGTTTTTTCTGCACCAAAAAGGAAATAACCTGTAATCAGATAAAAGATTGGAATATGATATGTAAAAACAACACAGTTTATCCGCCAAACAGATAAATGCCCTAAAATAATCGATATCATTGCAATTCCTTTGGCAATGTCCAACGTTTTATTCCGCATTTTCATCTCCTCCAAAGTGCCTATTTTCTCCTAAGCTTTCCAGCAAGCTGTCGTCCCAGTTCTAATATCAATGCATCTTTCAATACAGTCATCACAATTCCATACATGCCAAAAAAACAAACCGCAGATATCACAAGCGTTGGAAATACGCCGACTCCTAGCAATTTTACCCAGAAAGATGCGGCACTTCCAAGTCCGACTGCGATAAGAATCTTTCCATATGGAAGCTTCTGAAATATCCCCATTTTCAGATCTCGAATCGCTACACATTGCCAGCCTAACACAACAGCTTCCACAACCAGTGTACCAAGCGCTGCACCTGCTGCGCCATAGATTGGAATAAAAATCGTATTTAACACCAAATCTACAATCGCTCCTGCAATCTCAGAATATAATACCTGTTTTTCTCTTCCTAACGGTACCATCATCTGAATGCCAGTCACATTGCTGATGCCAATCAGCGTAAGCGTCGGCATGATTATCTGCATTGGTATGATAATATACGTATATTGCTCTAATGCTTTGTATAACCATTCTACCCCAAGCGCATTCAACAATATCGTTGCACCAATAATCAAAAGTAATGTATGTTCTTCCCGAAACTATAGAACAACCGCAAGCGAAATAAAGAACACAGCATATACAATTACAGGCATGAACAGATTGATAAACAACAATTCATGAACCGCACGGGGTAACTCTTCTTTATTGTCTCTCACTTTTGCACATAGCCGGATACCATAGGTCTAAATTCCAAGCTGCGCAAACATTGCAAAATACGTCACAACGGCCGTCGCAAAAGCGACTCTTCCTGTTCCTACCGGAAGCAGGATTCTTGACACATACGGGAATGTAATCAAGGGAAAAATAAAGGATGACATAGAAAGCAATGCATTCATCACCATGTTTAATTTTACAGACTTTGTCTTTATCTCAGCCATTACAGTTATTTCCGGGTATCAATCACACCAAGTATTGATACTTCATTCTCCACACATAAATCAACCATATCATACACTCGCTGATAAAGCGATACACCCTTCTTCTCAATCATAACTACCGCTCCTTCTGCAAAAAGCTTGGACATTGCCTCGCTATCAGTAACAATCTCTGCTAATACATCCAGCTGAATACCTTGTTTTTCAAGTTTCTTTACAAGATCTTCCTGCATATTTTCACTAATATTCCTCATATCACTGGATATCAGCGCTAGCTTTGTAATCTCTTTTTTCTTACATGCTGACAAAATTTTTGCTACCACAAATCCTAGCTGCTCCTGCATTTCAGATTCTGATATATTTCCCAGCAATTTCATTCCCATAGTAAGTGTGTAATCTGTGTCTGCAACAATAACTTTGCTGTACATAAAACATAATAACAGAATCACAATGGAGCCTGCTGCACCCAATACGCCTCCTACCAGTCCATATTTTATAAGTTTTTTCTTATCCACCTGTGGCTCTGGCACTGCATCTGAAGTTGTTCCCGCCTCCTCCAGCTTTTCTTCTTTTAATGCCTGTTCTTTCTCGTCCGCAACAATGCCATTATAATAGGTTAATGTATTTCCAGATAATGCATCCACGGCATTTTTCAACCGATCCTTTGTATTCACACGTTCCGCATATATCGTCCTTTGTGCATTATAGATTACATCAGAACGAACGACCGCAGTCTGAGTATCTGTCATCACAAGGGTATGTTTTTCCACATTTTTTAGTTCACCGGCATATTGAATCAAAGTCTCTTTTGCAAGTTCGTCCAATCCCGGAACCAAATTTGTCCCATATACATACAGGCATAATCCTCCGTTTGTTTGCATAGCGGAGTCATAAGATACATCCAGCAGCTCTTTAATCTGCGCAGCTGTATAATCCCCTTTCAGTTCCTTCGATTCAGCCACAGAATCAGCCAATCCACCATTTCGAATATACGCAATATATGCTGATAAAATCTGATTCTGAGCCTCTGTCCGTTCTTCTACAGTATCCAGTGCCACATCCAGTTTTATTTGGAACTGATATGCACTTTGTTGCATATGATATGGCTCAATCTGCATATAAAGCGACTCATCCAAATATTGCTCCATCTCAGCCATACGATCATAAGAATACAATGCATATGAGATATCCGCTTTTTCTGTTTCTGAAAATTCCTCGTACATATCTTCCAGTTTCACCGGAGTCTGAGACTGTTCTGCATCAATTGCCCGTTTATTCTTCAAATAGCAAAGTCCTGCCAATCCAACTGCTCCACATATCGCTAATACAAAAACAAGTGTTATATATCTTCGGATATATACAAACACATTTTTTACTTTAATTACTCTGTCATTTTGTTGGTTCATTTACTCTGTCCTCCTATGCTTCCTCAACTTTATGGTATTACACGTCTTAATATCGGAATCTTCCGAATAATACATATGATCCCTATACTGATTGCAACAATTCCAAATGGTGCAATCAAACGCCAACTTATGAATGTTGTATTAATCTTTACAAATCGAAGTATCGCAGTCAACACAAACCAATGCATAAGATAAACGCAAAACATATATTGATTCAAAAATGTTACCACCTTCCTTATCCATTTTACCCTCATAACTTTCGGTCCAATTTGCTTAAAGAACAAAAACACACCAATCGAATATAAGATACACGAAACATTATTATATCCTTTATATGTTCCATTTACATTTCCATCACGCATAGACAAAAAATAAGTTCCAAACATATGCAAAAATAATCCCAATATAGCTAATATATACAACACTATTCTATATAACTTTTTTGTTTCCTGTGTATGAAGCAGCCAACCTACTACCATATAAAGCAAATATGACATCGTCACATACAATCTCAGACTACCATTATCAGGAATCCAATATGTGAATCCAGCAAGAAAGGGAATTAAAACATTCAGTAAAAATCCAACCACACTAATATACACAAACACGGATTTACGTTTTTCTTCTTCTACCGCCGAAAACAATGGTATGGAAAGATAAACTATATATAGCGGTATGAAAAACCAAAAAATTCTTACTAACGAGACATTTATCAAACCATTGACTACATATTTTATAGTTACATCCTCCCACCGTAAGGTATTCATCCATATACCAAAACCAAAGCCAAACAAGCTTCAAAATATATATGGTATAATTGTTTTCTTCGTCCGTTTAATCAAAAAAGTCTTTGTGCCATAACGTTTTCTGTAATCCATCAAATTTGCACCCGATATCATAAAAAAACATGGAACCGCAAAATACATTACCGACTCAATTACATCCGCCAACTTCCAATATCTTTCTGTGCTAAAGGTCCAAAAGCAATTATTTACATGCATATACACCACTGCCAGCATGGATACTACATTCACCAACATAATATATTCACTTTTATGTGTTTTCTCCTGCATATAATATACCGCCTTTTCTGTCATCCCATCCTGTTCTTTTTTGTCTTACATTGCAAGTACAAAAAATGGATTAAACGTGATATCAAACAATCGTGGTTCTGTAATACTGAACTCAAGAACAATAAAATATCTGTAGTCATTTTCTTGACCTCTATTTCAAAATAATCCAATTGGGAAGTGTGTCATAAGACCCAATCTGTGCATGCAGGATTCCGGTCATGTAATTATATACCCCCCATGCACCATATCCCTCAGCTTCCGGACTCATCGTCCTTTCTCCGCAGTCCATAAACACATAGCTTGGAGATATAAGATTATATAAATCCCCACTCATTGTCCATTCTCCATTATTATTCGCCTGCACATAATCTGACTTAAGTTCGTCTGCGTGTCTTGCCTTCAGATATGGTTCCATCGGCTGGGTCATTTTAGAGAGAAACAGCATCTTTTGCTCTTTCCCCTGCACCTGAAAACACAAAGAACCGTTGTATTCTTGATATTCCCCAATTGCATCCGTTTCATCATCCCACGCATGCAATACCTTGAAACTAAGCCCTAATGCTTCAAATTGATCATCTTCTTTTACATAGCTTACATTCTTTTCTTTTTCCAATGTTTCCCGGAACATTTGCACAAAATCCGTATTCTGCCATTCTTTTGCATCCCGCAGGCAAGTTGCATACTGCTCGTCGTTGATATGCATCGTGTAAATCTGATCAATCTGAATTCCCTGCTTGTCCTGTAGAATTTCACAAAACGCATGCGCATTGCTATCAATCGGACTTGTCACAATCCATGCCGTCACATGATTACCGTGTGCACGGATGATAGCACGCAGCTTTTCTTCATGCCAGCTATATCCGCCATCAATGATAATCAGATTATTATCCTTATCCTCGATCGTATAACACATACTGAAACCGGCGTTCGGCCCATACTGTGTTACAATCCATCCACCCAGATCCCGTTGTTCAACATCCGCGCAGTAATACAGATTATATCCGGCTACATTTTTATAGATCTGGTATCCATATTGATTCAAAAGGTCTTCCGGCACCGTTTTATAATCTTCGAGCACAACAAAATCATAATTTTTCGCCATTGCCTGTGCAAAGATATAGTCATAATTTGGATTCTCAGAACGCATCTCATTCGCGATTCGAAGGCTCAGATCGTCAATGACATTGATATATCCTTCCACATTTCTGCCGTACATTAATTCAATGTCTCCGCAATACTGACGTATCTCATAACTTAAATTAAGTGCTGCAATACATTTTGGCGTTTCATCCACCGCCAGCATCTCATCACATACCTGTTGTACTCTGGCATCCACCTTCTGTTGATTGGATGCCTTAGCCATCCCAGAATGTGTATATACATTTGTGCCTTTCCATACAACCGCTGCCAGCACGAGTACAAATGCAATCACCTTTACGGCAATATGCTTTCGTTTTCTCACAAACAAAACTGTAGCATACGCAATTGCAAGGGTATTTGGCAACAGCCACATCAAACGCCAATAAATGATTTTGGAATATACATATTGGTACAGAATTGGGTTCAATACCAAAAAAGCCAGCAACACACTTGGATACACTATTTTCCGTCTGCTTTCCTTCGTTGCAAAAAACAGGTATATATATGCAACGATTGCCAAAAGCAAATACCAACGATTTCCATAATATTCATTTACCCAATATATAATCGGCTGCATCCAAGCTCTCATGTTTTCACCTATTGTTATCTCTAAAAACTGCTATCATATTTCTTATGAAATACCTTTGCCTTTAAAAAGGAAATTCCTTTTCGGAACCAGTTTATCTTCTCCATATAGATAAATGGCAGTTCCTTCACTTCTTTTTGTGAAATCTGGCCTGATTGAATCTGATAATCCAGCCATACATTAAATATAATTTCACTTACCCGTCCATAAAAACGGCTCTGAAATGCTGACATCTCCGGTTGTTTCTCACCAACCCTTTTTTCCAACTCAAAAAGAATCGCAAACAGCCATGCACAATACGAGTCAAACAATGCACGCTCCATCACCATCATATTAAACATATAGCCAGAAGTTTGTTTGATCACTTTATCATAAGAGTTCAGATAATCCGGACATTGTTCTCCAATGATTTCCCGCACGCAATCCAAATGTTCTGCATAATGTGTGTGTGCATAATGTGAATACAATGTCTCAATATAATATTTACGCTTCTTTGGCACTACTATACGGTGCGTCTCAAAGATCTTCTCCATCTCTGGTTCAGTAACGATACACGCAAAAGGATCCTTACTTTTATTTTTCCCTTTAAAATAACGCCGATAATGTACAAGTCCCAGATACTCTGCTGGTATATTTTTCCAAGCGTAATAAATACCTGTCAGTTCACAGTAATATGGATTTTTCGCTGATATATTGTCACCTTCATTATCCTTCTGATACCCCAGATCAAGAGGCGTTCCATCTGGATTTTTCTTTCCCTCTGCGCCAACATGCAATGGTACATACATAGTATCTTCCGGCATACGATAAGGTTTGTGTGCCGCTATTACAATCTTTATGTCTTTCTTACTCAATTTTCCTTCCTCCATACATATCCTGAAATCAATGTAGCAATGTTGAAATTCCAAGATATGCGATATTGACCAGACAAGTGCCCCACACCATTATCGCAGTGCGTAAGCTTTTCTTTGCAATTCCATATACGAATCCAAAACATCCAATCATAACCGTTGAAAGTATATAGCTCATACTTGTAAGAAGCGCAACTGCAAACACCGTAAGCCATACCATACAGATTGCTCCTTTTTGTTCCGCATTATATACTGTCTTTTCTTTCCATCGTCTATCATCTGGAAGTAATCGATACAACCGCAAAAAAGCATACAGAAGTGCCGGTATTCCGACCGCTGCCATAGTTGCTTTCCCCTGCCATAACCGGATTATCGTAAAAGTTTCCGCATTGTAGATTGAAAAATATCCATACATATACATTACTAGTAGAAGAATCACAAACAAAGACCGGTATATATGTTTATCAAATAACTCGCCTGCAATCAACCAGAAGATGCACATCATCACCGCCAGCAATACCGGTGGTAAAAATGTATGCATCATGCTTGCCGCCGAAATGCCTGTTATCTTCGACAGATATGCTGCAAATACCGCCCACGGAGATATCACATCCTTGAACAAATCTCCGGTCCAGGATAATATCTCCTTTCCCGTGTTCACATCTGTAAGCAGCATTCGATTCGTACGAACTGTATCAACTGCATTGACAACAAATCGTGTATCATCCGCATTTGTGAGCTGTAATCGGAATGACTGTACAATCATATATATTCCAGTTGCAAGCATAACGATGATTCCAACCCACGCAGATGGCTCTACCTTTGGAATTGTCATACTACGATATGTTTTTTTCACAATCCCATAAGCAATAATCCCTACAAGGAATATAGAATACACAACAACATCCACAAGGAAGCTTACCTTCAACAGAATTAGCGAAACCGTGATAATCTGAAAAACTGCCCACATACTCAGATATCCCATGACAAAACTTCGAGGGATCGTCCCCCGCATGCTCAATCTGTTACATATTGCATTACCAACAAATACAGGCGCAATCCACAAAAACAAGATATATAAAACTATATTTCCAACGGACGCCGTCATCTCCAACCTATACCGATCCCTTTCTCTTCAACACAGTAAATACGGTCTTTATCAGTATCTTAATATCCAAACTAATACTGAAATTCATAATATATTCGTTATCCAATCGAACTACTTCCTCAAAATCCGTAATTTCACTACGACCGGACACCTGCCACATCCCTGTAAGACCTGGTTTCATAGCAAGACGGCTCTTATGATGCTGATCATACTGATTATATTCATCCACCGTTGGCGGTCTTGTTCCAACCAAACTCATATCGCCCTTGAATATGTTGATAAACTGTGGAAACTCATCAATACTTGTCTTCCGCATAAACCTGCCGATTGGTGTTACACGCGGATCATCATCCATCTTGAACATCAAACCGGACATTTTATTCTGTGCCATAAGTTCTTTCTTCCGTTCTTCTGCATCCATATACATAGATCGGAATTTATAAATCTTAAACCGTCTTCCATTCTTTCCAACACGTTCCTGTTTGAAAAAGATTGGTCCTGGTGACTGTATAAAAATAATTGGCGCAAATATCACAAACAATATCGCCGTAATTGCTATCCCTATAATAGATACTCCAATATCCATCAATCGTTTAATAACCTTTTGTTTGAATGACATGATATTAATGCTTGTTGTAATTACCGTATAATGACTAATATTCTCTACAGCCGCATTCGGAGTTCCCGGAAGAATATTATTGATACTTACGTGTACTACAACACCCATCGCGAGAAATCGTTTTGTGATTTCTGCAACGCCTTCTCCATCATACTCCAAAAATATCTCATCAATAATATTGGATTTTACATATTCATACATTCCTCCAGCATCTGCAACAACATCAATACCATCGATTTTCTGACCGGTCATATCCTTATCCAGAATAACGATTCCATGGATCAGGTAATTTCGATATCCACTTTCTGCCAACCCTTTTACCAGGCTTTGCGCATGTGCATGATTCGTAACAATAAGCATCTGTCCTTTTCCGCGCTCTTTGTCCTCATTGGAATATAATACTTTCTTTCTCACAAGACGTACAATATACATGGTAATTGTGTCAATGACCACAAACAACGCAAACAATATTCGAGAATACACCGAAGATTGTTTCGCAAAGAACAATATAAACAAAATCACTGCAAACATCTCTGCATTATGAATGACTACTTTTTTCAATTCCTGTATGGCATTCCGCATTAAAATTCCAGAATACCCTTCCGAAATAAACATGATGGATAAATGGATTAAAATAACCATAATATTCATCATTGTATATTCCCCTGGTGTGGAATTCACAAGCCTTCCAAGCCTGATATAATATGCCAACCAGTAAGACACCTCTATACAGATAAGATCCAATATGATGAAATCCAAATGTTTACTTCTGCTCGTAAATTTATTTTGCATGTTGTATCATCCCTTTTAATTTTTCCCATCCTTTGACACTGGCTGCCTTTTCCTGCACAATCGCAGCATCTGCCTGAATGGTATAATCAAACTCTATCAAATAGGTGTGTTCCTTCATGTTTTTAATATATATCTGTGGATCGCCCTGTTCCATCACATACGCACGTTTGTCAAACCGGTATCCATTTGTCCGATACTCTAATTCATAAGATGCATTTTCCGTATATCCAACTGCCTTCTGAATATATACAACACACGGAATCTCACCCGGATCAATCCTTAAATTCCGCAAAGCATCAGGCAGCTTTCTTTGCAAATGAAACTCACCTTTTTCATCTGGATAAATACGGATGATATCACTTTCAGCTTCTGAATATCCTTTTCCCGTATCATAATACAGTTGAACCTGATTTGTTCCATTTTCATTTCCCTTAATTGCTTCTTCGAGATCCAGATTCATGACATACTGTCCCATTGTTCCATACAATGCATATAAATCGCTCCGATCTCTGTAGCAGTATTGCTGCAAAAAATGCAGTTCCATCTGCCGGTAAGCGGATACATTCTCAGGTGTAACTCCAAGCATCCGATTCATCTCTGTTTCATCAATGCTCGCACGGTTTGCATAATTCTCCAAATATACTTTACCCGCACGCCAAAGTAAAAAATCCACAGGAACCGGGAAGTCAAAGGTCCACTCATAATCAATCACTGTCCATGTATTCCCCTGTACCATAATGTTGGAAAATATTAAATCAATATCTACCCCTTTTGAAAAAGGTACAGATACCGGAAGTGTTATTTTCCCGAACGCCTTTTGATATTGTTCTATTTCGTCCTGACTTCTTTCTTCACAAACCGATTGTCCGCTCAAATATACATGTCGAATTTCGGAAGCATACTGTTTTACTAACTCCGCAAATCCATCCTTGTCATCATTTGCCAGACATGCATCTAATGCAGCCTCTAGTGTATCTCCATCTACATATTCAAATTCGATATATGCATCTGTAAGGTTTGCCCGATTTGCACACAAACGACTCCCTGCAAACTCTTTTTGCAACAATCCATATACCTCGTTCATATGTTCAATATGCGGACGTGCCAATCTTGTATCTGCATATTTACGCACAACGCGGCTTCCGTCCTCCCGACAAACAATATCGGTACGAATCGCGTAGTCTGGATGACGTTGATTCGAATATTTTGTATAAATTAATCGCTCCATCCTACACTCCTTTGGCTACAATCAAAAATGAGTTTGAGAACTCTGGAAACATTTCTGCTCTGATCAATTCCCCATACACTTTATTTTCATCAAATAAACGCACACGATTCCGATCGAAATTCCGATGATTTACATTCAGTTCATTCTCATGTGGCAGATATTCATCCGAAAAGATCTTTTCAGGCAGCTTATAATCCGGGTATGGATAATAAAAAGTATGCTCAGAAAAACCAGCCTGTTCCAACATATGGGCTAACTCGTTTTTAGAAAATGTCCGCACATAACTATCTTTTGCATACCCTTCAATTCCGCCAAAAAATGTTGCTATATGATCTTCCCGGCATCCTGCCCAATATTTCAATCCAAATTTATTTTCTATCGCAAGAATAAGTCGCCCATCTTTGGTTAAATGCTTCTTGATAATTTCTAAAAATTCTGCATATGGCTGTTCACTATCAATATAACTACATGCATATTCAAATACACCAATCAACGTGATCACATCATATTTCTTCTCCAGATGTTGTTCCACTTCCTGAAAATTACCAACTTTAATTGTGATATTATCTGCTTCCTGATGCCGATACGCGTTAATCAGCGAACGTTTCATAGAAAGCTCCACCGCATCTACATTTTTTGCCATACGAGCAAGTACACCAGTAATTGCTCCACAACCTGCTCCTATCTCCAACACACTGTCTTCTTTTGTAATCGGCATTGATTGTACAATATTCTCCCTGACATTTGAAAAATGATACAAAATCGCCCAGGATTTTCGCTCTGCTATCACACGATTATACTCGGAAACCGGAACATTTTTTGCTATATCCAGCATTTCATCTTCAATTTCGCCGTCACTGTACAAATCCTTGCCAGGATAGTATGTGTCATCAATTGTTATGGAACCTATTTTCTGCATATATTCGTCCCTTCATAAGTCTGAACTGTAATCTTCGAGTTCATATCGTAATATCCAACCGTATTTTTATCTGACACGACTGTGATATTGCATACATCATATAAACGATGATATACCGTGAAATCCGTGCCATTATAACCAGTACAACCAAGCGAAAGAAGATACTCGCCTCCTTGCAGATTCATATCCTGCTCAAAAGATATCTCCATAATGGGGCCAACCTCAAAATCAGTCTTTTCAAACATCGTATTTGTACCGGTAATTTCTGTTCCCTTTGGATCTTTGATGGATAATGCAAATATCGGATACTCAATTGGCGCATGCATCTGCACCTTCATGCGTACCGTAAAAGGTTTTCCCTTTTCAATCGTATTGGTAATATTTCCACAGCTATCTACAATCGCATAATCAATAATCTCTGCTTTCTTATCACCATACTCAATGGCATTTTCATTTTGTGAAAGCAAATCCTTCCAGCATTTTGCTTCTTTTACAGATTTTGCTGCCTCCATACTTGGTGCCTTGGCAATATTTTCTGTTTCCTCATCCACATGTTCCAAATCCAACTGGCCAACCAGTACCTTTTTATACATGTCAACCATTTCTTTTGGACGTCCCTCTGCCAGTTTTACGCCCTTATTCAACAGCACAACACGATCACAATATTTACTGATACTGCTCAGGTCATGGCTTACGAACAATATAGTTTTCCCCTGTTCTTTAAATTCCTCAAACTTTTTATAACACTTTGTTTGAAAAAACACATCACCAACAGACAATGCCTCATCTACAATCAAAATTTCCGGATCTATGTTAATCGCTACTGCAAAAGCCAACCGTACAAACATACCGGAAGAATATGTTTTAACCGGCTGATGAATAAACTCTCCAATATCTGCAAATTCCAATATTGAATCCAGCTTTGCATCAATCTCCTTCTTGGTAAAGCCAATCATAGTTCCATTTAAATACACATTCTCAAGTCCTGTGTATTCCATATTAAATCCGGCTCCCAACTCAAGCAATGCAGAAATACGTCCATCGATCTCCACATTACCACTTGTCGGATTCAGAACTCCGGTAATAATCTTGAGAATCGTTGATTTGCCAGAACCATTTGTCCCAATAATTCCAACACATTCCCCTTTTTTAATATCAAAATTAAGATCATGCAATGCATAATGTTCGCGATGCAATACTTTTTTCGTTAAACCCAGGGACTCCCGGAATCGATCGGATGGTTTATCATATAATTTATATAATTTCGTTACATTCTGTACACGAATCGCCGTCTCGCTCATAATTTATCTCTCTTTTTCTTATAACACATCTGCAAAATGCACCTTCAGTCGATTAAACACATTCACACCTATAACAAAGAATAGCAATGTAATAATCCAAAAGGCAAGTGTCCATAACGGCTTCTCCCAAAACCAAATATGATCCAGCAACGCATTTCGAAATCCATCTACAATATAATACATCGGGTTTAATTTAAATACTTTTGCTAAAGTTGGATGGTTCACCAAAATATCCGATATATTCCACATAATTGGAGTCATCCACATTCCAATCTGTAATACAATATTTACAATCTGTGTCAGATCCCGAAAAAAAACAACCACCGCAGATGTAAAATACGCCAATCCTAACACAAGCAGGAAGTTACAAATCATATAATATATAATCTGCAACAAATAAACACTTGGGATATATCCATTGCACCAGCATAAAACAATCGTAAATGCCGTAAATATCACATGTACAAAGATTGCCGACAATACTTTCACCAGCGGTAATATATCGATGTTAAATACAACTTTCTTTACCAGATAGTTGTACTCGATCAATGCATTTGTTCCACCGTTCAACGCCTCTGAAAAAAAGAACCACGGAACAAGTCCTGCCATCAGCCACAGTACAAACGGGTGCCCGCTCGGTCTACCCTGGCGCAATCCCACGGTAAACACAAACCAATACACAACAACTGTGACAATCGGCTGCACAAATGCCCAGATCACACCCAAATAAGAACCTGCAAACCGTGTCTTAAAATCATTCTTCGCCAGATTTCCGATCAATGTCCGATTTTGAACTAATTCGATCGGAAGATTTATAAATTGTCGAAACCGTGAAGTTGTTTTCTTTTCCATGCCTATTTTTTATACTCCTTAATACCACTCCACTTGGTATCCTTCTCTGAGAATGTCAGATCTTCTACCGTCATTCCTTCTGGCATCGGCCATTCTACGCCAATTTCCGGATCAGACCAGAGCAGTCCGCCCTCATCGTTTGGATGATAGAAATCTGTACATTTATAACAAAACTCTGCATGATCGGATAATACGATGAATCCATGCGCAAAGTTCTTTGGAATGAAAAACTGTTTCTTATTCTCTGCAGACAAACGAACGCCAAACCATTTACCAAATGTCTTTGATCCTTCCCGCAGATCCACCGCCACATCAAATACCTCTCCACTTACAACACGCACAAGCTTATCCTGTGGATAATTGATCTGGAAATGCAATCCTCGAAGCACACCTTTCTTAGAGCTGGACTGGTTATCCTGTACAAATGTACAATCAATGCCTGCCGCTGCAAAATCATTATAATTGTAAGTCTCCATAAAATAGCCTCTATCATCGCCAAACACAGAAGGTGTGATTACTTTCAATCCCTCAATCTCTACACCATCTGCTTCACAAGTTTCTACTGTAATTTTTCCAAATTTCTGTTCCATGTCCTTTTCCTTTCATCTATTTCTTATATTTTCTGTCCTTTTTTATTATTTAAAATAAAGTATAAATTTAAAATAGCTGTTAACAATAAATCCTTATTATTTTGATATACATAATTATTGAAATTGTAGCATATAGCTAGCAAAACTGCAAGTTTTAGCTGTTTTGTTCACAAAAACGAGATAGCCATAACGCATTATTTATATTCTTCCATTGTCTTCTCTTTTTGATAGGTATAAAATAATAAGTAATATTGGAGACGTATCGAAGTGGTCATAACGGGGCTGACTCGAAATCAGTTGGCCGGGGTAACCTGGCACGCGGGTTCAAATCCCGCCGTCTCCGCTAATAAAGAAAAATCCTCCCAACATTGCATTTCCCCTGCAACACTGGGAGGATTTGATTTTTCGATTAAATATCTGCTTCCTTCAAATATCTGCTTACCGCATCTGTCCAGACTGGAAGTGGCTCGAAGCCATTTTCTACAAGCTTCTTCTTGTCCAGGCGGCTGTTGTATGGTCTTGCCGCCTTACTGAGACCGTACTCTGCTGTAGTAACTGGCGTTACCTTCGTAGAAAGTCCATACTGGCGATAGATTTCCACGCAGAAATCATACCATGAGATATAGCCTGTCTTGGCTCCATTTGCGTCAGCACCCTCTGGAAGCTCTGCATTTGTGGCATGGTAATAACCATATTTTTCGGTCTCGCACATATCTACGAGCAGACGCGCTAAATCGTAGGTATACGTCGGCGTGCCGATCTGATCACAGACCACGCGTACCTCGTCGTGCGTCTTGCCGACATTGATCATCGTCTTGATGAAATTCTTGCCATTTAAACCAAATACCCACGCGATACGGACGATGAAATATTTCTCTAATATAGAAGAAACTGCCAATTCTCCGTCCAGCTTTGACTGTCCGTAGACATTGAGCGGCTTGTAATCTTTGCAATCCGGCTCCCAAGGCGTCGTGCCCTGTCCATCAAATACATAATCCGTTGAAAGGTACAACATCTTGCAGTCCAGCTCCTTGCACACTTCTGCAATGTTTCTTGTGCCGTCAACATTTACCTTTTTTACGGTCTCCTGCTTGTCCTCATCCTCGGCTGCATCCACGGCTGTCCATGCTGCACAATGGATCACAGCATCCGGTTTGATCTCCATGATCTGTTTCTTCACGGCTGCCTGATCAGTGATGTCCAGACTTACATATGGCATTGTCGTAACTGCCGATCCATCCTGCACACCTGCATAGGTCTCTCCGAGATCGGAACCCACGCCTTCGTGTCCTCGTTTGCTCAGCTCATTCATCACATCATGACCAAGCTGTCCATTTACACCCGTTACAAAAAATTTCATTTTTGATATCCTTTCCATTCAAATCTTTTATATTTTTTCAAAAAATTTGTCCCAATTTTGATTTTCTTTTTCCATTTTAACAACCATCTATGTGTGCGTCAAGCGATGAAAATCGTCATTTTTGACTTAATTTTATTAAGTAAAATTCAAAGTATGCTCTCCAGCGCGTCAATTATGCCAGACCCCTTGTTTTTTTGCTCACTTATGCTACGATGAGGTTGTCCGAGGCAAACACCCTTGGGCAGGAGGAGAGCTGGGGTTATTGATGTTCGAAAGCAATAACTTCAAATGTGTGTTTACATAGAAACCGGACGGAATGGGGAACCGTCCGGTTTTGTATTTAGCTTTTATCTTCGCATTGCATCCCCCCTACATCTCGATTATAATATCCTTATATTACTTCGGAAGAAAGCGGGGAGCTACAACTATGAAGATCATCTTTTGCAAATGGGGAAGCATCTGCGAAAAAGGAATTGCAAATGCAATGCAGCGATTGGGCATTACGGTTATCACGATGGATCGCAAATTCGAAAGCGTCGACTACGACAAAGGCTATCTGGAAACACTGGCGGATCTGATTCAGAAAAATCCAGATGCGTCGTGTGTATTCTCTGTCAATTTCCAGCCAATCGTAGCGCGTTGCTGCAAAGTATTTAAGCTTCCTTATCTTTCATGGACGGTAGACTGCCCTAGCTTCCAGCTTTATTCAGAGACGATTGCCTATCCGACGAACCGAATCTTTGTCTTAGACCGTATGCAGTGGGAGAAATTCTCTCCAGCCAACCCGGACTGTATCTTCCATCTGCCGATGGGCGCGGATGTTGCAACATGGGACGAAATAAAGGTAACCGCCGAAGATCATCAAAATTACGACTGTGATGTTTCTTTTGTCGGTTCGTTGTACTCTGAGAAAACACGCTACAATTCCATCGAAAAAGATCTGCCGGATGAAATGCGCGGCTATGTCGACGGACTGATTGCCGCCCAGTTAAACGTCTATGGGTACAATCTGTTGGAGGATTCCATCACTGACGAATGGGCGCAGGAGTTCCGGAAATATGCTGACTGGGCACCTCTTGGCGAAGACTATGCAGAAGACGTAAAAGGCATCGTCGCTGACACCTATCTCGGCTACAAATGCACCGAACAGGAACGCATCCGCGCCTGCAATGCAATCGGAACGCATTTTGAGGAATTACGAAAGCAGGGAATCAACTATCAATTTGACCTGTGGACGCTGACTGATACCTCACCATTAAAACATGTCCGGTGTCGTGGCGGTGCAGATTCCAACAATATGATGCCGCAGATCATCAAATGCAGCAAGATCAATCTGAATATGACGAACCGCCCAATCAAAACCGGACTGCCACTCCGTATCTTCGATCTCATGGCATGTGGCGGCTTCGTACTGTCGAATTATCAATCTGAAATCCCGGAGATTTTCGTCCCGGACGAAGATATCGTCCTCTATGACAGCATCCCGGATATGCTCGCCAAAATCGACTATTATCTGGAACATGATGATGAGCGGAAACAGATTGCGAAGAATGGATACGAGAAAGTGAAAGAATATCACAGTTACGATGTAAGAATTGTGACAATGTTGAAAGCAGCCGGGATTATTTAATCCCGGCTGTATCCATATCAGAGTTTACACATTCCCTGAACGTCCTGTTCTGTGAAAATCGGAAGATTGACGGAAGATATCACAGGTATGCCATAAAAATCTGCCATATCCATATGCCTTACATTATCCAGACTTCGATTTGTAATATACGCATCATTCTGCGCAAACAGTCCACGTTCGTCCTCCAGATTGCCCACATATACATTCACATAACAATCCACATCCGCATACTGCTCAAACAACCGATCCAATACAGCGAGCTTGTCCGGAACAAATGCATCCTCCTTTACATACAGCAGCAATTCACAATTCGTATTCGCATAGGAGCTCACGAATGCATCGATCACGCGCGGATAGGTCGGATAATCCTGTTCAAAATCAGGAATATACAACAACCGTTTATCTTCACCGGTCAAAATCTTTTCAATTGGATTGATTTCGATCTGCGGAATCCGGGCGATTTCCTGTTCTGCTTGCGGCAGATACCTTTCTATAAATGAATCTATCTCATCTAACAACAGCTCCGATGCCGCACGGACTTTCTCTGCAGTCCAGTTCCACCAGCGGATCTTATTGAGTGCAGCAATCTGCTCCGGCTCGAACCGGTATCCTATCACTTTCGCCGGATTCCCGGCAACAATCGCATACGGTGGTACATCTTTCGTAACCACAGCCCCCGCTGCCACAACCGCACCATTGCCAATCTTGATTCCCCCGAGCATGATCACGCCATTTCCAATCCAACAGTCATTCATGATAATAACCTGACCTTTGCGACGGATGAGATGCGGACGCTGATATACCACACCACTTATCCGCCCTTGGCAAACCCGCTTGTAATCATGGTTTAAGTCAATGATCATCTTGGTATCTCTTGCAATAGAAGAATATCGTCCTACCTGGATACTGTACAACAGATCCTGATCCGGACCCGCTTCCACCTGCGTTTCTTCTATATAGCTGTCCCGACCGATACACAACATCGGCAAATTTTTATGTTCTTCAAATAAATCATTCCAATAAACAGTATCTTCCGTCACACTGTATTGTGGAACATTTAATGTAATCGACATATTCCTGCCTCCTGCTTTTTTGACAAAGCTACATCGTCCCATACTCCTTCAATAGCTTTTCCCGTTCCTCATAATAATTCTTGAGATTCACGAATCCATCATCATGAATACACCACGGCGTCTCCATATACGGAACCACAACCTTATACCCATGCCGGATAAATTCCAGACTCTGCGATACATCATAGAAATCCCACTTATCAAACAGATCATCACGCCACGGAATATCGTATTGCGTAGCCATCAAAAGTCCATCGATGGCCTCTACCTCGATAACACCATTTTTTGCTTCTTCCGGATATTCATAATCGAACATTCCCATCGCACTCACATTACACGTATACAATGCCCCTACACGCCATGCCCACCATGGGATTTTATTCTCCGGTAAGTGAGGGGTTCCAACCATGCCAACCATACCAATCTCCGGGTCTTCAAATATATGTAACAGTCTTGCAATAAAATCCGGTTCCACAATCATCACATCCTGATGCAGATACACTTTATACTTTGCATCACTTGCGCGCATTCCTTCGTTGTACCCGGAAGTCAGGCTTTTCGCCTCCTTGATGCTGATCGCATCAATCTCATACCCTTGCGGCACATGTAATTTACTTATAAAATGCATTGCCTCTGCCTCATACTGTGCATCATTTGTACACATGATGAAGCATATCTTTTTCTCGTTCATCTCTTATCCTCTTCCACTTATTCACCGTGACTATAACAAGCATATTTCATTGTCTCTATCTACAAATTTAAGCCCATATTTTTTCTTAATCTATCCATCACCATTTCCGGTTCCAGACAAGAAATGCGAACCAGTCCCCGTAACAGCTCCGGCTGCATATCATACTGTGCTACAACGCTTCTAAGCAGTTCTTCTGACTCTTTCTCCTGCAGAAACACGATTTCCCACAAGAGGAATTTCACCTGTTGTACAATAGCTATCAGATCCTCCAGATTGTCTGCAAGATCAAACAAAGTCCACGCTTCACCCGCATTCTTCTCTGCCTGGTAAATCTGTGTAAAAATAACAATCCATGCATACGACGTGTTCCGTTTGGCAACATTTTCTGTCATTGTATCATCGACAAGCTTTTCAATCAGTCCATAGCTTTCCGCGCTATGCATCTGCAGGAGTTTATTAAATATCTCTATTTTTCTGGCAATCAGAGCATCATACTGCGCATGCCATTCCCGCTCATCCTGCGCTAGAAGCTTTGCATAAGCTTCTGAGCCTTTATCAATTTCCGGTTCTCTCTGCATCCCCATGTTTCGTTCTATATCCCTTCTGTATTTTATCCTTCATCTTCTTTCACTTTATCTATATAACACCAGAATGTCAATTAAAACCTGTCATTCTCCATACATGTATCAAAAAGTATCCCAAAGGCGCGGTTATGCTTGACACCTCCCGCAATCCCATCCATAATGAAACTATCATTTAAACGGAGCGTACAAAACATGCCAAATCTATCTATTTGCATCATTACAAAAAATGAATGCGATAATTTAAAAATATGCCTAGAACGAATCAAAGCTCTCGGCTGTGAGATTGTTGTTGTGGACACTGGTTCCTCAGATAACTCCAAGAAGATTGCTTCTGCAGTTACCCCATGTGTGTATGATTTTGTATGGTGTGATGATTTTTCTGCTGCCCGAAATTTCGCGATACAAAAAGCTGCCAATGACTGGATTTTATTCCTGGATTCTGATGAGTTTGTCGATGCGTTTGACATGCCGAAGCTGCTGGAACAGTTGCAGGCAATGCCAGCTTCCATCGGTCATATCCACATCAAGAGCTTATATGAAAATAATGGCCAGACGATGAGCAGTACCGAACCGATTGCGCGTCTCTTCTCCCGCAAGTTATATCATTTTGAAGGGCGGATTCACGAACAAATTGTCCCACTGGATGCATCCACAGAGCCGGATTATTTTGATGCGCCCGTGTATGTCACCCATGTCGGATATCAGGGAAATGAAGCATACCGAACTGAAAAGGCAAACCGGAATCTGAAACTTTTATTACAGGAATTAGAAGCACAACCGGACGATCCTTACACGCTTTACCAGATTGGCAATTCTTATTTTTATTCCAAACAGTACGAGCAGGCAATTCCTTATTTTGAACGGGCGATGGAATTGCCGCTGGACACCAGACTCAGCTATGTTCACAGTATCATCAATCTCTACGGCTACTGTCTGATCAACACGAAACAGTTTGCAGATGCCCTTATGTTAGAAGCAGTCTATGATGATTTCAAAGGGGACGCAGATTACCTGTTTGTCCTTGGTCTGATCTATATGAACAACGCACAGTTTTCGAAGGCAATCGAAAATTTCCTCTCCGCAACCAAGCTTCCATCCAGTGTGGTAGATGGGGTCAATTCATATTCTGCCTTTTACAATGTGGGTGTGATTTTGGAATGTCTGGGAGATAAAACAAACGCTATCTCCTATTATGAGAAAGCGGGCGATTACGCTCCTGCACGTGCCGGAATCGAGCGGTGTAAACAGGTATAAGGAAAGGATTTTAACATGAAGATTATTTTTTGCAGACATCATAGCATATGCGAACCGGGCATCCTCAAAAGTCTGACCCGACTTGGTCATGAGGTCGTTGAATTTATGCACGACCGGGAACCACAGGATTACGACAAAGATTACTTGCTGCGATTGGCGGCCTTGCTCCAACAAACGCCGGATGCTGCGGCAGTGCTTTCTGTCTGCTTTTCACCAATCATCGCACGCGCAAGCAAACCTTTTGGAATTCCATATATTTCCTATACCGTGGATAGCCCTTGCTCTACCCTTTACTCAAAGACGATGGAATATCCACACAATCGTCTGTTCCTATTCGACAAGCTGCAGCTCGCCAAATTCGAGCACCGCAATCCGGGAAATTGTTTTCACACACTGCTTGCTTGTGATATCGAGCATTTTGACAACGTTACAGTCTCTTCTACAGATATGAAAAAGTATGGCACAGACGTTTCCTTTGTTGGCTCCCTGTACTCCGAGAAGAACAGCTATGATGACATTGCCGATAAACTTCCTGCATATATGCGCGGGTATGTGGAGGGACTTTGCTCCGCCCAGAAAAATGTCTACGGCTATAATTTTATCGAAGATGCACTCACCGACGAATGGGTGTCCGACTTTGTTTCCACCGTTGGCTTCGATCCACTCCCGGCTGATTACGAGACCGATTTAAAAGGAATTATCGCAGATACCTATCTCAACTGCCGATGCACAGAGCTGGAACGGAAGCATACTCTGGATGCAATTAGCAGGCATTTTCATGTTGATCTGTACACACAGAGCGATTCTTCTATGCTGCCTCATGTCAAAAACCGAGGTATCGCAGATTCAGAACGCGTGATGCCGAAGATCTTCAAATGCAGTAAGATCAATCTGAACATTACCCTTCGTTCGATCAAGTCTGGTGTTCCGCAGCGCGCACTTGACATCATGGGCTGCGGCGGATTCCTCATGTCCAACTACCAGCCGGAGCTTGCAGAATATTTCATACCTGGGGAAGATCTGGTACTCTATGACAGTGTTGATGATCTGATTCAGAAGATTGATTATTATTTATCCCACGAAGAAGAACGGTTACAGATTGCCAAAAATGGCTATGAAAAAGTCAAGCGCTATCATACCTATGATACACGCCTGACCGAAATTCTAAATACAGTTATATCTGACTGAATCTATCTTGTATCAGTCAGACATAACTGCATATATATTCCATTACTCATCTGCTAAGATCAACTGTTTCACACGTTCAATTCCTTTGCGCAGATCATGCGACAGCATGAGATTCCGCATCTCCGCACGAATCTGCGGAGTCTCTACGACAAACCGGAAGGTCTTTTCCAGTGTTTCATCACTCACCTGATTTCCCATACCAAGATTCAAGAAACCATTGTGCATCTGGGCAAACGTATGCTTCGTCTCGCGCTCGTTCTGCGCCAGAACAATCGCAGGCACGCCCATCGCCGCAAGCTCATACACCGTTCTTCCCTGTGAGGTAATCGCCAGATCCGCATCGGACAAGGCATCACTCACACGCTTGATATCCGTTACCACCTTGATCTTGCAGGCTTCATCATCCGACAGCTTATGCACATGGTTATCATATCCGGCGCCAAGTACGAACCGGAAGCTGATGTGCGGGAAATCCGCATGCATTTTCTTCGCCAGATTGTACGCGCGATAGGTAAAATCCGAAGGATCACTGCCGCCGAATAACACAACCACATTCTTCACCTGCTCATGGTACTCTGCACATGGTGCAATCAGGAATTCATCTTTCAGGCAGACATATTTTTCGCCCCAATAGTAGTTTTCACCTTTGCTATCGTCCTCATACAATGCGTTGATCGTTGCATCTGCCACATCGGCGCCAGAGCCAATATCCTCCAATGTCACAACGCGCTTTGCAAGCTGTTTTAACTGCAGGATATATTCCCGCTCGGTATTCAGGCAGTCATGGACTATCACATCCGGCTGCCATTTTCCTGCAAGTGCATAAAATTCCTCATCGCTGCCAACCGACTGGACATGCATGTGGGAATCCAATAATTTCTGATAGCCCTCTGTCCGGTCTTCCCTTGTCACAAATAAGATCTCATGTCCTGTCAAACTGTATGCAAGTGTCAAACAGCGGTAGATATGTCCCATGCCAAGCTCCCGGTAACCATCTACCCGGAACAAAATCCGTTTCTTCGACAATTCCTGCTCACATACAATCCAATCTGCATAGCTGTCAATATCAATCGCCTCTTTCTCCGGCATCTCATAGACAGATGCATTTGCCCCAATCCGGTTGTTCTCCGACATACATGCCCGTCTTGTGATCAGAAATGCACCCGCCTCTAGAAAATTCGGCGGAAGCTGCTGACGGTTCAGGCGTTTCTCATAATTCGGAACACATCTGCCATCCTTCGTCGTCCAAGAAAGGTGCGGTTTGTTCACCGCGCTGATATAAGTGTCAAAATCGCTTTCCAAGAATGATTTCAACGCGCCATCCAATGTCTCCACCGTCAGAAGCGGCGAGGTTGCCTGTAATGTTACAACCACATCGTACGTTTTCCCGGTCTCCTGTTCCATCCGGAGCACGGCGTCATAAATCACCGGATCCAGTGTCACCGCATCCTGCGCCAGTGCACTATTACGGTTCATGGCTTTTGCGCCATACATCGCAGCAATGCTTAAGATTTCTTCATCATCGGAAGACACCACCACATCATCAATATAAGAGCACGCAAGTGCATTTTGAATGGAATAATAAATCAAAGGTTTTCCGTGCATCAGCCGTACATTTTTTCTTGGAATTCCTTTGGACCCGCCACGTGCGGGGATAACTGCGAGTACCATTTCCTGCCTCCTTATTTTTCATCTGCAAGTGTCTGAGTTTCCGTTTTTCTATGTACCATACACATCACTGTGCGGCATATATATCATCTACACATCTCTCACCCACCTGAATCACGCTACTTTCGATTGCGAAAATATCTATACCTTGCTATAATTTTATCAGATAAACCCGAAGAGTACAACCGCATGGTGCAATGCACAGAAAGGATGCTATATGAGTACAATTATTGATCGCGCGCTGGCAGGCAAGTTCGTCCTGATCGCAGAAATCGGAGTAAATTATTATGACATCGCAACAAAGTTTGACATTTCATTGATGGACGCCGCAAAGCTGATGATCAAAGAAGCGAAAGATGCCGGTATCCACGCTGTAAAATTCCAGAGCTATAAGGCTGGCACACTGGCTGCAAAAGCCTCCCCATCTTATTGGGATACCACGGAAGAGCCAACTACCTCCCAGTATGAACTTTTTCAGAAATTCGACCATTTCGGCGAAGCGGAATACCGCGAATTAAAAGACTTCTGCGATAAGCTCGGAATCGAGTTTTTGTCAACTGCTTTTGACCTTGCTTCTGCAGACTACTTAGATTCCATGATGGACGTCTACAAGATTTCTTCGTCTGACCTGAACAACCTGCCATTCGTCGAATATCAGGCGCGAAAAGGAAAGCCGATGCTGATCTCTGTCGGAGCTTCCAACGAGGACGAGATTACCCGTACCCTGTCTCTGGTTCGAAGTGTCAACGACCAGTCAATCGCGCTGCTTCACTGCGTGCTGGAATATCCGACACCGTACGAACATGCAAACCTGAACAAGATCACTTCCTTGAAAAAAAGCTACGCAGAAGATCCAATTTACGCTGATAAAAATGGTTCTCCAATCCTCATTGGCTATTCGGATCATACGAAGCCGGATACCTGCGCCGATGTGATCAAAACTGCATATAATCTTGGAGCTGTCATCGTGGAGAAGCATTTTACATTGGATAAAACATTGAAGGGCAACGACCACTATCACGCCATGGACCCGGATGATGCAAAAAATATCCTAAAGGGGATTGCATTCATCGACACCCTGCGTGGCAGCTATGATCTGAAATGTCTGGACTCCGAGGCATCTGCCCGCTCCAACGCCAGACGTTCGATCGTCACCACCTGCGACATCAAAAAAGGTGCAATTCTCACGCCGGAGATGCTTACCTACAAGCGTCCCGGCACGGGAATCCCACCTGAAAAGATGAATGAAATCATCGGAAGAACTATGGCTGTTGATGTCAAAGAGGATACAATCCTGCAAGAAGGGATGCTTTCGTAACATAACTATCGAAAAAATCCCCATTTTGAATATTTTTCTATAAAAAAATATTTTAGTTTTCTATTTTTTTTGCAAAATACGCCCCAATCTGTGCAATCAACGTGAGTGCCTGCGCCTTTAGTTCCTGCGGAAATGCCGTCAGGACGGGCGCAGTCTCAAAGCTAAGCACCTGGTCAAATCCAATCTTACGCAATCCCCGGATAAACCCTTCCCAGTCTGTGGAAGTCACATTCTCACGCGCTTTCGTGAATGTAAAAGGTATCTGGTGCAGATCCGCCACTCCATCATTGTCATGGATATGCAGAACTTTAAGCCTTGAACCGAGCGTCGTCAGAAAATCTTCAAAATCAAGTCCAACCAGATTGGCATGTCCGGTATCAAAGCAAAAGCCTAACACCTCCGCCTGATACCGCTCATTCATCCGGTCGATCCGCGCAGCCGCCTTCCTGGCGTCACAGCAAGGGCCTTCTACCAGATGTCCACCGATTCCACCATACAGATTCTCGATACAGATTGTGATTCCCATCTCCTTTGCCAGAGGGGCAATCGTATCCAGGAAATGTTCGGTATAGTCCCATTCCGCTTCTTCCGAGCCAAGGAACCGCGCTAATTTAAACCCATGCACGACAATATTTTTACATTCTAAGAAATGGCAGATATGCATGCTTTTCACCGCCATTTCCTTCTGCAGAAAATCATTGATTTCTTTCCTGCCATTCGGTATATATACCGGATATGGCATGTGCATCTGATTGATCCGGATTCCTGCCTTCTTCGCGCCTTCCTTATGCGCCGAGAAAAACTGCTCTAGTTCCTGGATTGACTGACTAAAAAAAGCATTTACCTTTCCCTCATATAAATCCTTGTTCGTCAGATAACTGTTCAAACTAAAATCTGTACAGGAAAATCCAGCATCCTTCAGCATCCGGAATCCTTTCTCCGGACACGGATCCTCCACGATATTCCTGCTTTGTACACCAATCTCAAGCATTATTTTCTCCCTTCATCCGTCAACCGCTCGAAATGAAACTGCGGCAGATACTCATCATTGAAATAAACGATCGGATTCAGTAGTCCCATCTTTCGAAGCTGCTGCTCAATCTCGCGGTAATAGATATTACAGATAAAGACTGCGGTATCCTTGTCCAGTTTCTTCAAATCCTCCGGATTATGAATCTCCAACCCATCCAGTCTGCTTCCCCATAAATGCGGGTTATTGTCACAGGTATAGAGCGGCGGGTACTTCTCACCATAACATTTCAGATAATTCCGGCACATATTGCCTGCTCCGAACAGCACACGGTTCTCATATCGGGCAAGCGTCGTCTCGATCTCGATCTGCCAGCACAGATAATCTGCCACCTGCCTTGCGTACCGCAGCAACGCAGGGCGAAGTAATGGTGATGTAGCAGAAGCGGTATCCTCCAGATTCAGAATCAAAATCCCATCAAAAGCAATCTTCCTCAACCCACGGATCAACCCGAGCCAGTCCGTCCGCGAAGCTTTCTTATCCGCTGCTGTAAACGGAAGCAGTGCCTGCGCTTCGCTTCCATTTCCATCCTGCAAGATCACCGCTTTCACCCGATTCCCAAGCGGCGTAATATATTCATTCAGATCCTGTCCGCATACATTGCAGACTCCCATATCCACGCAGAATCCAAAGCGCGCTTCTCCCGCTTCCGTATTCAATGCGTCGACCCACGCCACAGCTTCCGCTGCATCCGAGCATACACCCCGTATCAGATGTCCACCGACATTCCGGCACATGTTTTTCAGTAGGATCTTCACATTCCGCAATCTCGCTTCATCGAGCAAGGACAGATAATATTCGCGGTTGACCGTCCATAATGCATCTTTTTCTACGTCCTCCACGATTGGTTCGACAATCCGATACTCACATGCCGCATCGCCCCATACATCCGTCTCATCCTCACAAAGTCCGCAGATTACGCCCTGATCCAGGAATCCGGCATCCGCAATATCCATAATACCCTGTCTTGGACGATCCTTATCTACAATTCCTTTTGGTGAACATACTATCTTCATGTTATAATCTCCACTTCTAAGATTTCGGTCATTTCATCCGTTCATACATTACTTTCCAAACCGATTGCTATAGCCTCTCACGAATCTCCGTCGAACTGATTCCCTTCGTATAATCAAAAAATACGAGATCTGCGCCATGCTTGTTCAAATATTCCTTCTCTGCAAGCCAGCTTCCATCATCGCCATGATCATCACCCGAAAACTGCACATCGAACTGAAACATCTTATACGCATCCCGGATTCCGCCAAAGCCTGTTGGAAGTGCTTCCACCTGATCCACATACCGGCATGCCTTGACAACCTCGACACGATCTTCACAGGAAATCACCGGATACTTGTTCTTCTGCCGGTAACAATCTTCATCCGACACAACCCCGACAATCAGATAATCACACAACTTCTTAGCTCTCTGCAGCAGACGCACATGTCCTGTATGGAACATGTCAAATACACCTGCAACATATCCGATATGATATTTCTTTTTTTCTACTTTTTTTGCATTGTCACTCTTCGTGTTTGCATCCGAATCTGCCTTTGGATCAATCGGCTCCTGCCTAAATACCGGTTTCGCATACGAACGGCTTGTATCAAAGATTCCATAATCTGTGATACCCATCGTTTCTAATTGCTTCGCTACAGATAAATAGTTCTTAATGCAGATAAACACCTTAAATTTTGTTATATCTATCTTATTTAAAAAGTCCGGTGATTCTATTTTAACTCCTTGAATCTCTTGTCCCCATTTGTTAGGATTATTATCTATTATTGTAGAGATATGATACTCTTTACTGTACATTGCTAAAAAACGTTTTGTATATACTCCTGAACCAAACAAAATCAAATTTCGTGTTCCAATATCTTTCAATGGATTCACAAAAATCCGTTCATATTCTGCTTCTGAATAATTCATTCTTTTACGATTTGCTTCCACAATATCATTATTACTTCTTGTTTTAGAATAATATAAGCACAGTTTATCCTGGTTTCGAATCTGCGCTATATAGTTCCACACAAATCTTCTATAAGAATCAATTTTCTTATCAATTTTATATCTCTTTAATAATTCTATTTTGGGTATCGTTTTTTCAAGTTTTGGTTCACCTTCATACACTAAATCAATAAGTCTCGTAACAATAACTCCAACAGGGCAATTTTCAATCGCAAACTCTTGATCAAAGAACGTAAACTCTCCATCTTCAACAAAGCAGTTTAACGGCACAAGATCATAATACCCCCTTTCCAGTATCTGATCTTCTTCATCTTCAAAAAGACCAGAAGAAATCTCAGAAGACTGAAGAATTATTCTATAAAATCTATCCATCGCTTCAATAAATGATTTTTTATCCTCAAACGCAATACGTCTAAAAAATGATAATGCATTTTCACCTTTACTATATGGCATCCTATATACATCATCTTTTAAATCTGCCGGAATCATATGTATTCCCCGTTTTTCCAACTCGTTATTGTGATTCATCAATTCCAAAAGTCGTCTTTTCCCTTCTGAATAAACGGCTCTCTTTTCTACCCTTTCTTTATATATAATTGTTTGGAGCGCATTATTGACTCCTCTATCCAACGATGACGTTACATGCAGCACTTCATTTCCAACATCAAACGGTAACCGATTCTGAGATTTTGACGATATAATCAAAAAAGCATTTGCCATAGAATGAAATAAATTATTTTCAATCATACCGGTATACAGATACTGCTCTTCCAAAAAAACAGTATCCGGATAATGATACATTGGGAAACACCGAATATTCAATTCTTCATTTGGCGTGTATCCGTCTTTCAAAATATGAAACGGACTTTCCAAACCCGGAAATACAGAAAGAAATTCCGATTGGCAAAAGCCTGTCTGATTCAACATTTTTTTCAGCTTAGCTTTGTCATACATTCTCCCTGAAAAAATATCCTCTTTCTGTGTACTTGCTTTTCTATAATCTTCTATCCCATCAAAATTACGTCCGGTATATGGGTCTCTATCCCCGCAAAAATAACGAATTCCAAATCGATTATGCGCCAGAAGGAAAAATAACCCATTTGCATTTAATAATTGGCGCACAGAACTTATCAGTTGCTCTGGTTTCTCAAATTTCTCAAAGCATTCAGAAAGTATTGCAATATCATAATTCCCGATATTCGCCTTCCATTGCATCCACTCTCTAATATCAAGAAAATCCACTCCTGCTATTTTTCCAACACCGGAATCTTCTTGCAGACATTCATATAATGGATCCGTAGGGTATCCTATATATACCACACTATCTGTTTTCCGAAAGATATACCATTTTAAGATTGCTTTAGGAAGTTCCCTCTCTATATCTATATCTATATCTTTATCTTTATTATTCATTGCTGAATTTCCTTTCAAACAATTCCCTAAATTCAAATATCAATTTAATCACATGGATAAATCACTATATGACTATCATCGATACCATCATTTATGAGCTGTAAATAAATTTCTCTCGAATTATTTTTATTTGCAACAACGTATACTGCTTGTTTGTACATTTTTTTGCACTTGCTCAAATCCAAAACCGGAAGTTTTTCTGTTATATCCGTCTGCTTTTCAGTACAATTATCACAAAAAGCAACAATACGAAAGTTTCGGGCAAGTAAAAATTTCAACGCATATTTCCCTAGCAAACCTGCTCCAAATATAACCACCGAACGCGTTCCAATTGCGTCACATATTTCGTTCCGCTTTTTTTCTTTGGCTTCAAATTTTCGTCTTTCTTCATATATATACTTTGTTTCGTCTTCCAGAAAATGTTTATATTCCTCTTTGTTCCTTTCATCTATACTTAAAGTATAATGATCTTTTAATTGCTTTTTGAACCAGTCATATGCCTCTTTTACATATTCTGAATTAATATCATACTTCACTGCCGGAAGGACCTTTTTTAATTCTCCCAAAAAGCACCCTAACATTCTTGAAAAAAAACCAGCTTTATTCTTAATCTTATTGTACAGCTCTTTTTGTTGAAGCAATCGCTCAAATTCCGCTTTCGCATACATGAGAACCTTGGGGGACAACGTAGAAGCCTCTTCTCGATCCACTCTATATCTGTACAACGACTGGCTTGTATAGCATGCTTTTTTTGCACATCCAACAACTTGCTGCATAAACCCGATATCCTGATAGGCAGCCCCTGCCGATTCATTAAAGCTAATACTATTTTCTTCTAAAAAAGACTTACGATATATTCCACTCCACACAGATGTATCATTTGCATATATGTATGCGATGTCACTCGGCTCTACTATTCGATTAATCAATTCTGTATGATTACCAAAACTTTGATGTCTCCATCTTACCTCATTATTCGAATCAATCGATACAAACATATCAAACATTCCTTTGGCATAATCAAGTTGATGTTCTATTGCAAGCCCATACAATACTTCATACATATTAGAATCTACAAAATCATCCGTTTCGACAATTCCAATATAATCCCCACGTGCCATACAGATTCCAAGATTCACTTGATAACCATAACTTTTCACTGGAGAATGAACAAGTTTTATTCTCTTATCCTTATTACTATAATTCTCCAATATTTCCAATGTTCCATCTGTCGAGCCTGCATCAACGCATATAATCTCAATATCCTGCAACGACTGATTTATCACGCTTTTAATACATTTTTCTATATATGGGGCAACATTCAACGATGGCATAATAACCGATACTTTCATTACAGCCTCTTTTCTATTCTAATATAAAGTCCCGGTAAGAAGTTTCTCTCCAAACGACCTTATCTTCTTCAACCGCATAATCTTTTGTCAGTTCTTTCATTACTTCTATAGCAATATTCTGACTTTTGATTGCTATTATCAGATAATCAAATTTTTTATCTACTATTTCTTTTATTGCAGTAATCTCATACATACACTGTTCTGTTTTTCCTTCTGGATTCTTATCAACCCAGGCAACAACATTTTCTTTATATCCTAAGGAATCAAGCTCTCGATATAACGCCTGTCCACAAGCGCCTGCTCCATATATAACTATTCTTTTTCCAAATATATCCTTATATTTTGAGAAATCCCATTTCGCATATGCCAATGTATCAATATTATATAACACTTTCAATGTATGGCTCTCAAGCTGGAACAAATAATGTTTTAACTGTTTCAGTAGAGAATTTGCGCAATTACTTTCCATAAACGCATCTCTTAATCCGTTATATAGATAATACGTATTTATAGCAAGTTTTTCGTTTGCCGCTCTACACATAGAATTGTTTCGAATATAATAATGATAATATGCTTCGTTTAGGATATAAATACGCTTACATCTTAGACAATATGGATAAATAGTTAACGCATCTTCCCCATAAAACACTCGAGTGTCTATCTCTCCATATATATCCTGTAAAATCTGTCTTCGATATAGTTTATTAACAAGGGTACACTTTAATCCCATTTCATTTTTTTTAAAATCATGTAACATCGATGGATAAATTGCCGATTCCAGATTAACATAAACTCCTTCCGGATAAAGATCATACCATTCTTTTCTCGAACCATCTGCGTAATCACGATATATTCCAGACGTTACCAAATCACACTCATTTTCTTCCATACATTGTACTAATCTTTCATACATTATTGGCTCTATCCAATCATCACTATCAACAAAACCAACAATCTCCCCTTCGGCAAGTTCAATTCCTCTTTTCCGAGTAGAAATCAAACCAATATTTGTCTGTGTAAAAAGTCTTATTCTGGAATCTTTTTCCTGATATTCCTTTGCAATACTATAACTATCATCCGATGATCCGTCATCAATCAGAATAATATCAAGATTTTTATAAGTTTGAGAGATGACACTCTTTAAGCATTTGTGTAAATATTGTGCTGCATTGTAAATCGGGATAATAACTGATACCTTTTTCTCTGTCATATCATTTATCCTCCCCGTATAATTGCTCTGCTATTGGAATCGGATAATTTACTGCATCTATACCATGACATCTATGACACATATCTAAATAACCTTTTTCCGAATATCCAAGATTAAACTCCAACAACACCTTTTTATAGTTATCACTCTTTAGTAGCTCCAAATCTAGATAGTCATCCTGTCCCTCATTAAAATGAAGGTTGTCAGATACACTTCTTGCCATTACGCAAAAATACAGCTTATTGCCTCGCACTTCTCTGCATGGAGTTAAGCATCTGTCGAATGTCTGTGTTAACTCCTCTTCATCCATATCTTTGTTCAAATAGTCAAAACCATAATCAATCCAATAGCCATCTTCATCATACAATTTATATTCAATTCCATATTCTTGCAGTTTTTTTATCAATTTCATATGTGACTGATGCAATCGTGGCAATGCCTTTGCATAATTAGATATTCGATAAAGCACTTGATATTTTTGGCATACTTTTAATGTTTCTTCATCCGGGGCAATTGTTCCATTTGTTGTAATACTAAAAATTCCTATTTGGCTTCTATATTTGTTTCCTATGTACACAATTGCTTTTGAGAGGCCTTTATATAATAACGGTTCACCTCCAATTAATACAAATTCATTTATATAGTCCACTTTCGAAAAGAACATATCTGCACTTTTATATACTTCTGATAAATCTAAATCTTGTGTCTGATTACCAACATTATAACAGGCATGTGCACATTTTTTACATTTCAATGAACATCTTTCAGTCAATGTAATTTGCGCCAAGTTCATATAAGTTTTATTTAAAAAATATGTAGCGATAACTGGAAGAATTTTGTTATGAAATTCATCGTCAAAAAAGAAATCTCTTCCATGAATTAAATTCTCCTTTTCAAGCTGTTTCGCAATTTCAAGAGAATATTTTTTTGAAACACCTATAACAATTGCAATATGTGAATTTTCAGATATATACTTGTCCAATGACATAATTGTATGTCCTAACAGCCGCTGTCCTTGTCGTTCTTTATTATTGTCGATGAATCCTCCTAATATCCCAAATGCTCTAATACAGCGTCCGGTATTTTCGCCAATTTGTCCCGCTCCAAAAATATAAATATTTCTGTGAAACTCATCTTTTATAGAAGCAGAAAATTCATCGAATTCATGTCCTCTATTTGTCCATTTCATCGCTTATTTTTTCCTCTTTATATTATTTTTTGTTCTGAAACTCCCATTTTCATTAAAACATTCTTCATTTCTATTCTTGCTGATTCATTTACTCTTGCAATCACAACATAATCGTATTCAATGTTCAGTATATCTTCAATAGGATATATAATGTTTTCTTCCTGGACATACTTATCAATCCATAATATTACTTCGCAATACTTACTTTTTTGTACCTGCTCATAATATGCTCTACCAACAGCACCGGCACCATATAACACAATGCGAGATTTTTTTTCCACATTTGCAAATGGAAAAAGCCACTTATAATTATTGGATATCATACCTTTGTATTTTTTTCTGTGAAGCTGGACTGAATTCATATAAAACATATCCAACTGCTCTTCCATAATTGAAACTACCCCTAATTGCTGAAATTGCATTTTCAAATATTCATATAATTTAAATGTCTTCTCAAAAAAATCTTCTTCCACAAAATACGGTGCCGTTATTGTTCTTTCTCGTTGTCTATGATAATAATATGGAGCCGTTGAGATATATATTTTATTCACTCTAAAAATTAATGGATAAATAATCGCCGAATCCTCACCATACAAAAAATTATTTCCGGCTATCTGTGTATATTGTTCTTTTACAAGCTCTGTTTTAATTATTTTCATACAGAGTGAAGGATCTAAGCACCAGCCATCTTTTTCCTTACTCCATAACATTTTTTTTATTATAGAGTCTTCAATTTCCTTTTTCTCATATATTCCTTCTTGAAATTCAGAACATAAGTCATAAGCATAATCATCTTCATTCCAATATCTTATGCATCCACAAGTCACGATATCTGCGTCATACTCATCCGCCTTGCTCAGCATATATTCATACATTCCACCCGCAATAAAATCATCTGCATCCACAAACGTAACATATTTCGTATCCGCTTCCCTTAAACCTCTTTCTCTTGCTGCAATTAGTCCCTTGTGTTCTTGATGAATCACCGTCATTTTTTGTTTATATCTATCGCATATTTTCTCACTTTCATCCGTAGATCCATCATCAACAACTACTATTTTTATTTTATTTAGATTTTGACTTAGTACACTATCTAAACACTGTTTAAGATAAGCGATTTTATTATATACTGGTATAATAACTGTTAATAATTTATCCATACTTATTAATCTCCATTACTCCTAATTCAACAACGGTTATTTTTTATTACTGCATTACCCCCTTAATTCTTATCAAAAATAGCATAATCTTTTATTATATTTTCAATTTGAGAATATTTACTATTATTCAAATCCTTATTACTTACCCAAGACTCATCATAGTGATGAATGCTAATTGTATTCTTAGTTAATTTTACACTTCCCCCACTGTAACCTTGAGGATCTAACCAATCCGTAGGTAATATTATATTACCATTAATATTCTGCACTTCATTATTACATTTGAGGGCATATTTTTTTAAGTGAACTGTTTGATAATATGGTGAAGCAATCATATTTAACTTACCATTCTCATCAACAAAAGAAATCTTATCATATTCGTCTCTGAGTTCACCAATCAATTTATTATTCTTTTTGGCGCCGAATCCCAACCCCAAATTAATCCAGTAATTTCTTTGAAACCCCATAAAACCATCATATTTCATCAACATATCTGGTCTATTTAGCATCTCTACATCCGTATCAAGGTAAATTCCACCATATTTATATAATATATCTAACCTTGCATAATCTGGGACAAATCCCCATTTTCCATGCTTATATGCTTCATACATATATTTGTTTTTTTTAACGTCATAATTGGATTCATTCCATTGCAAAATCTCATAATCTGGGCATATCTTTTTCCAACTATCAATACATTTTTTGTTTTTTTCAGGTATATCGTTCCCTCCAAACCAACAATAGTGTATCGTTTTGGGAATAATATCTTTTCTAACAGGAGAAATTAAATCACTTCTTTTATTATTCACCATCATTGACATTATCGGATATATATAACAATCAACATCGTAGTCTGCAAATATATTTTCTAATTTCAGAATCATCTCATAACAATACATCGTGGTAATTAAAAAGACACTATTTTTAAAATTAATATTTGATATATTTCCAAAATTAATTCTTTGAATCCAATATCCATTACAATTTATTTTCTCATCTTTTAAATTTGAATCAACCACACATTGAATCTTATCTAAAAAACAATTGTCCATTGTAATAAACATATCTTGAAATAACTTTCCCGCTCCAAAGCAAATTATACTTTTATCAATATTTAATTCCATAAATTCTGATAAGTTTTTATTAATTAGCTTCATAAATTCACCTTGTTTTCTGAATCGCTGCAGGAATACTTCTTGATCTCACGCAGGAGCCATTACAATATTTACATGCAGTCAAACTTTCTGTATTATTAATAACTTTTAATAATTTCTTCCTATTGATTCTTGGATCTGACATATTATTATAGTCAATATATTCATCCATTAAATTATTGAAAAAGCCCAAACGTTCTCCATGCGCGGCTCTCGGACACAAATATAATATTCCTCTATAAAACGTATAGCACTTTGACATTAAACAATCGGCATATAATTTTTTTAACGCATCATCCGTATATCCACGAAGATTTAATCCCCCTAAATCTTTCCAATCATTATACTTGTGAACATAGTATTTTATATTGCTTCTATCAAATAAATCCGACAATTCTCTTACTTTTCTGCTAACCAAACCATAATCTGACATATGTACCGAAACTTTTTTATCAGCTAACACTCGCAATATTTTTTCATTAGGTATAATCGTTGAATTTGTATATACAGTTATTCTTTTTATTTTATTATTATTTATATAATGCAATAACAATTTATCCATATCATTGACTAAAAAAGGCTCCCCACCCAAAAGTCGCATTTCTAAAAGAATATCTATAGTTGTCAAAAATTTATCGAACGATTGTATAATTCCATTTACTTCTAAATTTTCCGGTTTTTCATAATATTGCATCAAATTAGCACAATCTTTGCATCGCAATGTACACTTTTCTGTCAACACGACTTCAACATGTCCTACAATTAATTCGTCTTTATTATAGTTATTAATTACATTTTTATATTTATCAATATTTCTTTTTTCATCCAGCGTATATTCATTCAAAAATTCATCCGGACATATCTCAATTAAATATTCTATATCATAAAATATCTCAACCTCATTTTTTATCAATGTAGCAACTATCTCTCCGAAATAGTTCAAAGATGCAACCAAAAAAACATCTTGACTAAACCTATTAATTTCTTGTGGTGATATAACTGGAATCTGATGATATAGCTCCCCTGCATGATTCTTATCCACAAAATAATCTGGAGTAAGGCCTATCTCCTTTAATCCTCCAAGTGCAATTTCTCCATAATTGCCAGCACCATATATTAATAATTTTTTTTCACTATTATAAAACTCTTTTGTAAAAGTTTCTGTTAACCGCATACCTCATCCGTTCCTTCCATACTTTTTCTCTTAAACCACGACATATTTCCATAGTGTATCCAAAATGTTTTATCTGTTTTATATATCTTTTTTGTATGTTGGTTTGCTCCTTGAAAAATCATAGGATAAATATTCATCCCACCAACATTTTGCAATTGGTCGTTTATCATTACTCCCCATTTTTTTAAAACATGATATGAATGACTATTACAAGAAGTATTATCTTCGGAACCATCTTCTTTAATAAATGTGATTCCATCATAATAATCTCTGAGTTCTCGTATGATTTTTGTTTTAGGTATTGCACCAAATCCTGATCCTAAATTCATTGTCATTGAAGAATCCACACATCCGAAACATTCCTGATATAACAGTTGATCTGGTTTTTTAATCATTTCGATATCTGTATCCAAGTAAATCCCTCCATATTTATATATAATATCTAGTCGCATATAATCCGAAACAAAGCCCCACTTTTTTCGTTCATATGCCTGCTTCATATATAAATTACTCGAAATGTCATAATTTTTCTCGTTCCACTCATAAAATTCATAATCCGGACATATCTTTCTCCATTGCTTTATATTTTCATTTATTAATAAGGTTTTTTTACCACCTAACCATACATAATGAATTTTCTTAGGAATTACGGGATTGATAGTTTCCTTAATCACCTCATGATAGTTTGAAGAAATTAATTCATTATCTGATACTTCTGCAAATGCAATATAATCCCATTTTCTTATCACATCCGATTCTAGTTGCTTATATATTTCGTTATAGTCTAAACACGTAATCAAAATAACGACATTTTCATCCAACGCTTGATGAGCCTCGTCAAACGAATAAACTGGATACTTATACCCGTCATGCGAATAAAAATCTCCTATTTTTGCTTTATTATTATCAATATAAGCCACTAACTGTTCTTGAATGTTCCAGTTTGAAAAAAAATCTGCCATTCTTCTACCTTGAATTCCCAGACCAAAACATGCAACCTTATGTTTTTTTACCAGCGAAATTAATTGTTCTAAATTTAGCCCATTTAATCTTCCCATAATTAGCCCTCTATTTTCTTGACATCTTTTTTATTATGACATTTGCAACTTCTCCACTTGCATCTCCATTAAAAACTAATCGTATATTTCTTTTAAATTTCATAACATTGTCTATATACCTTGTTTTGTCAAATTGCAAAATACATTTTTTCAACTCTTCATTATTTCTGGCAATATCAAAAGGTAACTCCACATCAATTCCTGGCGTTATCTTTTTATTATTACTGACATGCTCTATTTCATTATTTGATAAATTCCAAAATAAATTTCTAGAGTCCTTATATTCTGTTAAATCATCCACATACAAAAAAGCAGGCATATTGCAGTAACATGCCTCAAAAACGGCACTCGAATAATCTGTTATATATGCATCCATCGCTGCAAGTATCTCATACATATCATCTGATTGACTTTCATTTATAATCCGTTTTTGCAAATGTTCATCTGTATATCCATGGAATTGTTCTGCTAGTTGTGGATGAACACGAACACAAATATACCACGTTCCTCCAAATCGTTCTTCTAAACACTGAATTAACTTTGCAAAATCAATTGTCCATATTTGCGAGTACACCATTCTTACTCCGTTTTTCGCCCCTTCCCGAAATGTTGGTGCAAACATAACCACCTTGGTATCTTCTCCTAAGCCATACTTCTCTCTAAATGCATTCTTATACTTTTCACGATTTCCATACAACACATCACATCGTGGTGCTCCTGTTTTCAAATAAGATCCGCTATATATCAATCCCTTCGGACACATTTCCTCACAGAATTTCGAATCTATAATCAAATCATCTATCATTTCGGAATCATTTTTACTTACCAGATATGCCATTTTCGAGAAACCTTTTCCTCTCCATAGCCCAACCGTTTTTATTCCCAATGTATAATGATTCGTATTTAGATAATATTGTCCCTTACGCTTTTTTGTACCTAAGGGCTTTCGATAATTGTCTATCCAAACCTTTGAACGGCTCAGCCAATACGCCCGACTCCATAAAGTATTTGGAACTTTACGAATATAGTCAGGAAAATTTTTATTCATATCATTTACAAACCAGACAAACTCATAATCGGGATTACGCTTATGCAGTTCTTGTACAACATACTTCGGATTGCATCCAAATCCGCCTCGTCCTTCAAACGTACACACCGAAACCAGATTTTTCTTAATTGGAAATAGACGACAAACATAAAAGCATAGACTATGTAAAAATGCGGCTCTTTTCCTTTTTCGTATGTATGCACGTTCTTTTTTATCTGTAACTTCATAAGGATATGACAAATCCATTTTTAACTCCTCTATATAAAAACCCCCGCATAATTCTATGCGAGGGTCTACTCTTTTCCTAACTTCTTCTGTATCCGCGACTCCGTTCGCACAAGAGCAAATTCCGTTTTGCTCACATTACACGTAATATCTCATATATTATATCGGATATCGCCATTAAAATATTTAGTTATTTTCGCGAATTTCAATCGGTTTCCACTATTTCATACTCGCCTTCCAATCACAAATTACAGATACACTTCCGGTTCGTTCAATATGATATCCGTAATCCCCTGTTCCTCTAATGGTTTAAAATCCAGCCTGTTTCCCGTCGGCTTCTCCGGATACAGATGTCCGGACATCCATGCACGAACTGTAATTCCTCTCAATTCTTCTTTCGGAACATCTATCCCTCTCCAGAACGGATGCACTGCCACCGCTTTACACCCTCCTTTGATCTTATACAGGCAATCGGATACATGCACATCCAGAATTCCAAGCTCTGCTTCCGAATCAATCCCTGCTAATTTCTCCAATGATTTTGCATAGAATGTAGAATATACGATATGTTTCTGTAATCCACTTTTTTGAACTAAATCTACTATTTTCTCTTCCATACCCGGATATGGATATACGGAGTTCTTCAATTCAATATTTAACTTGAATGCGGCATCCTCGTGCACTTTATCCTGAATCAGCTCCAACAGTTCTTCGATACAAGGGATCTGCTCACTCTTTCCATCTCCGGCATCGATTCGCAGGCGCCTCAGTTCTTCATATGTATAATCCCGCAGGAATCCAGTTCCATCTGTTGTTCGGTCTACCCGCTCATCATGGAACACCATCAGATGACCATCCTTCGATATCTGAATATCAGTCTCGATTCCAGCAAGTCTGGAAATTGCGCACGCCTTCTCAAAAGCCGTCACTGTATTCTCCGGGTAGTTCTGACTACAGCCTCTATGTGCCCATATCTTCATAGAATGCCTCCTATATTTTCCGTCCCTGTTCCACCAGAAACTTTTCCATCATATCCGCCATAAAGATAGAATCCTCTGCTGTCAGCTTGAAGTTGCTGCTTTCATTTCCCCGAAGCTTCGTCAGGAAATCGCTGATCTCGTAACGAAGTCCATCTCCCAGATAGGTATCCGAATACTTCTGTACATTGGATGCATCCTCATAATGTACCTCGAAATACGAGGTTTTCCACCACGGAGCTTCTGCCACAATATATCCATTTGTGCCAGAGATCAACAACCGTCCTTCCGACTTCACGCCCAGACCACATGTGAGTGTCGCCAATGCATGCGGGTAGGTAAAGCTTACCTTCGTAAATACATCCAATCCATTCTCGCCACGCAAACTCTCAAAACGGTAATCCGTATATTCTTCTCCTAATAGCTTTAATACCGGAAGCATAATATAACTGCCAAGCTCCGTGAAACTGCCACCATAGTTTATGTCTGTCAACTCTCTCGTATCCGGTTTCTCCAGCTTTGTAAAGCAGGCTTCAATATTCCGGATCGCGCCGATACTTCCACTTGCAGCGATTCCAAGTAACTTATGAAAGCCCGGACAATATGCTGTCTTTATACCTTCAAACAGAATCAATCCCTTTTCTTTTGCCAGCTCAAAAAGTTCCTCTGCCTGCTGCCGCTTTAAAACCATTGGCTTCTCACAGATTACATGCTTTCCATGATTCAGCGCATCTTTAATATAAGAATAATGTGTCTCATGCGGTGTTGCAATATAGACCACATCAATATCTGCGTAGAAATGTTCCATGTCCGCATACCAATTAATTTCCCATCGATCTGCAAACGACTTTGCACTTTCCGTGTGTGGATTGTAAACACCCTGCGTACTCACACCGCTGACCAGCTTTGCTTCCACAACAAACCGTGAAGCAATCCGCCCGGTTCCAATGATGCCGATTCTCTGGATATGACTGTTCTCCTGTCGAAGCATCGTACTGGAAATATCTTTCGTACGTTCCAGATATACAACCTTGCAGTAATCCTTTAAATAATCGAAGCATCCAACCCAATCCGATCCGACAGTAAATATATCTACATTATATTTCTTAATGTCCGTAAACTTCTGACCGCCCGACTCTTCTATAATAATCTCATCCGCAAACCCGGATTTCCTCACGTTCTCTATCCGGGTCACCAGAGAATCTACTACATTTAATTTTCCTCGTGCCTTGTCATATTCCTCAGTTGTCACCCCAACGATCAGATAGTCCCCCAATGCTTTTGCACGCTGCAACAGCCGGTAATGTCCCTCATGGAACAGATCAAAGGTTCCGTATGTAATTACTTTTGTCATATGCCTTCTCCTCTGCATACACAGTTTTTATATATACTTCTACTCACACAACTCATCCATCATAAACGCATGAATCTTCTGTCCACTCCTGCCATCCGCATACATCGCAATCTCACCATATGCTTCCAGACAAGCCTGGCGGTCGAACGAATCTCCTGCACCCTGATTCTCCAGCATATGCGGCAGACTGCAAATCGCACGTTCCTCACAGCCATATCGCACCCATTTGGATAACTTCGCGTAGCCCGGTGCATGCAGCCATACATCCGATTGTTCATAAGCGATAGCCTCTTCTTCTACACTACCATCGAGAAGATTTACACGATACAGTTTTCTCATAGGTTCATGATAGAATAAAGCGTGCGCTTCGTCAAGTCTTCGCACAAATCCGCCATTTCCTCCAGACATGCAATAGCTCTGATCTTCTCGGAATGTAAGGTCTAACTCCGTATGAAACGGTTTTACTTCGCCTGTTTCTGTGTTGATAAACACAAATTGATTTCCCCAGACCGGTGCCAGCACAACCTGGTTTTCTCTGCGTGCCATGCTTCCAAACGCGTGTTCCATGCACGTCTTGCCTGTCGGGTACTGATTACAGATAAATCCCAGCACACGGCAGTTATAGGAAACTGTTTCTCCTGTCATCGGATTCCACTGTACGACATTCGTTCCTGTATACGGAAACAGCCATATCGTATCCTCGTCCGCCTGCAACGCACAGGCTCCTCGATAGTATCTTGCATCGACTGACAATACCTGTAATTCCAACGTCTCACACTCGATTGCAACAACCCGGTTATCAGCCGGATTCGCCAGCATCAGATATCCGTTCCAGATTCCGCTGCCGCCGACCCGGTCTGCCCCCGCATGGTTTGATACAAGGAATTCCTGACATCCATCGACATAGTCGATTGCCTGCGTATCCATATCAAACCGTACAATATACGGATATTTATATGGAATTAAGAATGCATAGTTTCCTTCAAACCATACATTCGCAAATGCGCCCGGCTGACTGATTTTCTGCTCTAATTTGATCCGTGTAATATTTCGTTTGTCATCAATTACCAGAATCTCCTGTGCATTCGCAGGGAATACATATACATATTCCCCATGTTCAACCGCCATCCGATAATAACCACCCGAAGAGTATTCCGAAAGCTTGCAATAGAATCGATAGCCGCCAGCCTCCAGATGATACAACTGATTGCCCGGTGTAACCTTCCATGCATCCTCTCCCTGAGGGTAATACGGTGTGATCATCTCCTTGCTCCAATCTTCGTCCGCCGGTTCTCTGTGAATATAATTATCGAGCAGATAAACCGGTTTCCCAGCGATTCCGAAGAGGGCAGTCACGGAAGTTCCTGCATCTCCGATATAACAATCGCTCAGCGCAATCGTCTTCTCTATATCCGGTGTTGCATCATAGATACCCCAACCCGCTGTCAGGAAATCCTGTTTCAACTGCTCATATTCCTCTTTGTACTGACTTCTTGCAGTCGTAAATGTCTCATCCAGAAGCGGATGCGGTCGCCATAACAGACAGGCATCCTTCCTTCCTTCAAAGCAATCAAATACATACCGAAGCTTCTTCAGGAACGCATTTGTATCTGCCAGCATACCGCCAAGACTGGTGTTGAAAAAATACACGTTTTTTCCATTCATCTTGTCCTTCCAGTCTTCTGACACTTCCGGTGGATTCTCACACAGCTTCACAACCCGGTCAAACTTCGGAGACCCAAGTGCCAGAAGCTTCTCCCTTGGGATACATGTATCAAAATAATCCTTATGACCCTCTGCCTGCACAATAATATAATCCGCGTATATGTATGCCTTACACAATGACTGATCCTCGCCCATGCCCCCGGAAGTTGCATAATATGGCACATACACAAGCTTGTCAGTATACGTCTTCAACTTCGCTGAATAGTAGTCCGGATCGATACTTGTCACACGATTTCCATCATCATACGGGTTATGGATATAGATGATATCCGCATTTCGACTCGCCAGATCAAAATCTCGATAATCCGTAATCGGTACATAAGCCGGGAACTGTGTCCCTTCATAATGATAAGTTGTAAGTCTTCCATACGCATCCTTATCATAATACGGAATCGGTACGACATAACATTCACACCGGGAATCTCCCTTTGCTGCCAGCCAGATGCTTTCCAGACTGTCCCACATACTTGCCTTGTATGGAAGAAATACGATTGTTTTCTTCCCCTTCTCGCCTTGCTTCCATTCAGATTTATCGCAGAGACAATCTGTAAAATATCCGATTCCAATCGCGTCATCTTCTTTGATTGCTTCCCTTGAAAGTCCTATTTTCCCTGCGCTTCTTGCCTGCTGCAAATACTTTTGAAGATCACGCTCATCAAATACACAGGTATATTCCAATCGTTTGGCTCCATCCTGTATTACAAACCGGTCTGTCGCCATATCATATCCGGTATAAAAATCCTCCCGGATTTTATAGGCGTAATTATAACGCACCTGTTCCGTACGGCAAGACATATCCTCCAAATCATATAGGACTGCATCGCAGTTATATCCCTGTAACACAAGTGTTCCATCTATGATGTTTACATTTACCGGTCCATACCGGTCATATCTACAATCACCCGGAAGATCATACTCCACGTATTCATCCTGTCCGTCCCAGCGCAATAAACGGCCTTGCGTCAATGGCACAAAATAAAAATAGGTCCCATCCCATGCACTAGCCAACCAAATCTGTCCCGGATTTCCAATCTGAAGCCATGTATATTTCTCAGTTGCAAGGTCAAACCGCAACATAAGATTCGTCTGCTGTTCTGCTATATATAACACATCCCTGCATCTGGCATAATTACAAGCAAAGCGACATGCTTCTTCGGAAGATAATGCTGCATACTCCGCATAGATGTGTTCCAAATATGCAACGCTATATGTCTTTAGATTCACACGTACAATGTACTTATAAAGCGCAGGGATAAGATATAGTTTATCTTTGTATATAACCGAAGAAACAAACTTACATTCCTGTTCTTCATTCCGAATTCCGATCTTCTGCCAACGCCCAGACTGAATATCATAGCTCCATATTGTCTTTGCCATGTATGGAGTCACGATGATTTTCCCATCATAGCATTCCAGCTTCAACGAAAGTCCCGTCTGGTTGATTTTTTCCTCCGGGATGCTGCTCAGAATCGTAACCGTTCCCTCTTCGAGTCGCATCGTACAGAGCAGATTCATCTCATCCGGAATGAAATACATACTATCATCCACAATTGCATACGCCCGAATATGATACGGATAATTTCCTTCTTCATTTTTCAGCATTTGAACAAGTGGCTGCCCATCCACATTTCTGGAAATTCCCATTTTCTGTAGCAATACTGGTTTTTCAAGTGTCTCCACATAGCGCGACACATACCCAGCATCCCCGCAATAAGCATCTGCAAGCTCCGCTTCCTGTTGATAGGAAAAATCTTCGTCAAAGATCCCCCACGCAGCCTTTTTATACTCCTCCACGATTTCTTTATACTGCTCGTACATTTCCGGTTCCAAAGCTGACAGTACATCCTCTGTCACAGTATTACGTCGCCAAATTAGTGCGATATCTTCTCGTTTTTCCTCAAAGAACTTTAATGTTTCTTTCAATTTCTGCAGTGCAAGCTTCCTTCCCTGAACAAAGGTTGCCGCAGATATATCATATAATATGATCTGCTTTCGTATTGTATTTCCCGACTGTATGATTTGCTTCCACGTAATTGGCAATTTTTCAAATATGTTTGAATAATCTAAACTGCATACAGGAACCTCATGCACGTGAATTTTATCTTCCCATACACATTTTGTATCTTCCCCAGCAAATGCTGTCAATTTTCTGACATACGCTTCCTTTGCAGACTCGGATGGCATCCATACCTCATCCGCAAGAACAACACCCGGAACTGTACAGAAATACTTCATCGTCTGGTTGACTTTTCCGTTATCCACATTTACATCCCGCATTGTAAACCACGGAATATAGACAAGCTTGTCCGTATATTTCTTCAGATTTCTTGCATAGAAAAACGGATGCACGCTTGTCGTATAATTACATTCATCATATGGATTCTGCGTATAGATCACATCCGGCAGCATATGTTCAAAATCATATGCATCGTATGGTGTTACCTCTACATAATCAGGCAATAACCCACTTTCATCATGCATTTCGCCAAATCCACCCAATGCTGTCTTCTCATAATATGGCGGCAAGATCACCGTCACATGACAGGTTTTATCCGCGCATTCCTGTCTCCACACAGCTTCGATATTCTTCCACGAGGAAGCACGATACGGCAAAATCAAAACTTCCCGTTGTATCTGGATTTGTACACGATTATCATAATTTAAAATACCCCGTACGCGTTCCTGTGAGCGACTATCCGTCAGACGTTCTTCCGTTTCTATATCCTTTTTATCAAACGTATATTCAAACGGATACTTTGGCAGATGCTCCCGCACATACGCTTCCTGTTCCGCAAAGCAAGGATAGTCATGAGATGCTCCACCCTTAATAATCCGCATATAATCGCCATATTCGTTTTGTAACATCTTGTCATATTCTGCAGATATCCAGATATCAATATTCTCAAATCTCACCTTGATTGCATGCTGAAAACAAGTCAACGGATATGTCTTTACCCCGTATTTCGCCCAGATTGGAGCAAGCATAACGGTATCTGCCTGCTCTGGTCCATATAGTGCACACACACCCTCTGTTGCTTCATACATCTGCTTTATAAGCTTCCCTTGCCGGTCAAACTTCACACCACATAATTGTTCCAGCTGTGATAACACCTGATCCAGCATTGCCTGATCCAGATTCTCATCTGACAATATCGGTTCAAAGCTTAAGATTGCTCGAAGTAATGTCTTATGTGCCTCCTGTTCTTTCTTTGTTGGCGCCATATAATCAAGCGGAAAAATGTCAATACCTGCCCCCAGATAACATTGATGATATCTTTGTAAAATATCTTCTTCAAAAGTTGGATGTCGGGTATTGATAACCCGTGTAAGCAAGTCCTCATATTCATTGTGGCAATTTAACACCGAATAATTCTGCGGCAATTCCTTTTCTGCCACTTCCAAAAACCTCATGTAATCGCCTCTCAACATGCAGATATCAAAATCATCATCCCACGGAATACATCCACCATGACGAACAGCACCAAGCAATGTTCCATAGTCTGCAAACCACCGAATATTATATTTATCGCACACTTTCGCAACATCCGAAATAACTTCAAGATTTGCTGCCCACAAACGCTTCATCAATCCAGATACATAAAAATCTTCTCGTACCTCATCATCAAAATATTCGTGTGAAAATTCCATATAAACACCTCAACTCTGTTTCTAAACCGCATAAAGCACACAAGTATCATTCACAATTCCATCATCATAATACCGTATATAAAGACGGTAATCTTCCCGAAAATCATATAATACATTCGGCAGTTTCCATAAGTTGTCATACTCTACACTTACTCGGATCGCCAACTGCGGTTTATTTGCTCGAATATGCTGTTCCATATTTCTGATAATCTCTTCTGCATATCTGGCACCCATGAGCGCAATAAATCTGACCCTTGAATCAAAAACCTCATCCAAATTGATTGTTTTTAGTATATCCGGTTCGCAAACCATAACTTCCATATCCGATGAATGAAGTGCACCACAAATTCTTTCCTTTGTCATTTGATTTGGCGCAAAAACCTCGATCGCATCTAACAAATCATAGTTATAATCAACAACTGCCTGAATACTATCCGCCTGCTCCGCTCCCAGAAATACTGCCTGAGAGAATTCTTCCATATCTAATATGTCCCAATCTGCATACGCTTTATATCTATGATCTGCGACATCTTTCACATGTCGATATTCCATACTGATCCAATAATTCAACAGTCCCGCAAGTGTACATTTTGACAAATTATCTTCACATTGTCCATACAACCATGCATATTCGCCCAACGCATGTTTAACACTCGTGATTCTGTTCACAATTGCATGATTCATGGACTCTCTGTAATTCTTTTGATAATAGGTCTCCATTGCATGATACACATTCTTCTGGTATTGAAGCTTATTTTCATACATCCTTGTTTTCTGAACAAGCATCTCTATATCTTTATCATTGGCATAATCAAGAAATCGGTTAAATGCGTACGCGTTTTTCGTACCCGGCAATACATAGTTTATATCCTCAATACGGGACACCTTGTTACATATTTCCAGAATCTGTTCCGCCCGGTTTTTCCACTGATGTTTATGGATTGCAATATCATATCCGTTTTGAGCAATCTTTCCTGCTTTATCCAGATTTAAAAGTAATTCTTTTATTATGTTTTCGAGATTATCCAAATCTTGAAAATCATAAAAACATATACTTTCTCCATCTATGAATTCCTGCTTCCAATACCCACTTTCATCGGTACAGCAAACAGCCCCGTTCAACATCGCAGTAAACACCCGTTCATGTGAGCCGTCTAAGAATAATGGCATCTTATTGATCACGATTTTTGTGTTTGTCATAATATCCAGTGCTTCTGTATAAGAAACTGCGCCATGACGCTTTATATTTTCATACTGCGCCAATTCGTCTTTCTCCCAGCCGTTTCCATAGACATGCACTTCCAGTCCTGACTTTGCCAAATGTAGTATTAGTTTTTCCCGCTGTTTCGCACGAATATATGTATCCGCAAACGCAAGTACTACAAACAATTCCAATAACTGTGCTTCTGAAAGTTCAATCCCTCCGGATCGAAGTTCCTGTATTAGAATTTCCTCTGCCGGTATGCATTCCCCCTGCATAACACGCGCAATTGTAGCATCCATGATTTTCATAATGTCTTCCGACATTTGATCCACAATTGATTTGTATTCATTTGAAGCGCTGCATGTACCAAAAAAAGCAACATCTATCTCCCGATCAGCAAACGGCTTCGGAGGTTTCTCTGATAAATTTCCTCCGTGTGGCACAAACTGCACCGCATCAATGTTCTTATAGTATTTCTGTAAAAAATTACAATGATTTCTATCAATACAGGACACAATCAAATTTCTATGTTGCTCGGCCAGCCAGTCATATCTATAATATGGATGATCCACTAGAAACAAGAAAAATAATGTGTTGGGATTTCGATTGATTGCATCATACAATACAGAGGTGATCCCAAAAAAGGACAAGACTACATCATACTCTTCGAAATAGATCGTTCGATCTAATGCATCCTTTGTGATACCGCCCAAAATATCCACTCGACACCCAAGTTGGCGAAAACCATCTGCAAGATCATTCATAAAACAAGAGATTGCATCATATTGCGACTCTCCCTGAATCATCAAAATCTTCTGTATATCTCCCACTGCGCACCCTCCATTTAGTCAAATGCCTATATTTCTTTTTCGCATTGTTCAATCGTTTTTATAATATCCGCAACGCCATCAGCAATGCCAATATATAACTTCGCACTATTTTTATATATACGGATTGATTCTGCAACACTGTCCTTTTCGGTCAGATATATTGTTGTCTCATAATCATGATTTGCCTGACATGTTATTTTTTTTATCAGCTTATGCTCCTCCATGTCCGCATACCATTCATCCAAAATTCGAATTTTTTCATTTATCTTCCGTAATTTATCTTTGTCATACTGTTTATGCTCTAACATATACGCTGCCTTATCACAAACCTCTGCGCCCTCCCGCATCCGAGTTATAAGCAGTTCTATATTTTCTTTCATCTTTTGTAGTTCCTGTTTTACAAGCTCATTTCCATTTGTTGCAAAACGTCGAGGGATCGCTTCTATCATCTCTGTTATGTTGTAAACATTTTTGCAATATTGATCAATTGCCTGTTGCAACGTCATAATTCGAGTATGCCTTTTCAATGCTCCACCCTCTGTCGCATCTATAAAATCTATATCAGGATTCCGATATGCCAGATCTTCAATACTGCGAATAAATGTATAATAATCCTTCTTCGTCAGCACATCGTTTCCATAAATATCTTTCACATATAAGGTCGGACTGTTAAACGATGTATTCTGATTCAAATTCTCACCATCGGCATACTGTTTATTTCCCGTCATTGCCAGATCCTGTCCGATCATAATGATTCGTTTAAATCCCCAATCTATCGCAAGCGCCATTCCATCCAGCGCAACTGATCCGCCCGCAAAAATCTCTCCAAGTGAACTTCCGGCATCCGAAAACATCCGGCTCCATGTTCCAGAATCCGTAGAATAAAACACCAGATTTTTTGGTTTTACCATATCCAACACGGCTGTATTTGCAGTAGCATCTGCAAGAAAAAATACATCCGCAAGTCCTTCTGCCGTAAAATTCTTTAATTCTTTGTTCGTATCGACCGTAATTACAAAATCAGGCATAACCCCATGTGCCATGACTGTATTGATTGCCGAATCCACTACGATCGTAATTGCTTTTCCCTTCGCTTTCTTCAACAGATCCACATTCTTTTGCAATGACGGTCCTGCCGCTACAATGATCGCCGGTACATCCTCCGGAAAGTAATCTTTATAGTCTGCGCCACTCCGACAATTTGGAAGAAATCGCATGTTAGAAATACTGGCAAGACCAATTTGTTTACCCACTTTGATCAACGTATTTGTCTGTATTCTATAATATTCGTATTTATCCTTTATTATCTGTTTATATCGATCATAGCCTTCCGGGAATCGTGTCTGATAGATTGGAAGCGCCATATATCGATTCGTTAATTCATTTATTTCGCTGATATAACTAAGTAAAAAATCGCCAAAATCATCAGTATTCAATGACTCTACCGCTATGAAAAAACGATTATTATTTAACAGTTCTGTCAGATCAATCTCCTGCATTGCAGTCATAAATATGTCCAGATCTGGCTCATATACATAAATCGCATTTCCATGCGGATTACACTCCAAAAATCTTTTTGCAAATATACCATTTGCTAACCCATACATACACAAAAACGCATTATCTGGAATTGTATCATACTCCGCCATAAGTTTTTCTGCTTCTTTAGATGGATTGTACGTAGAATTCAAATTAAAGTCCCGATCCTTACCATGATACCCAATAATAACTTCCCCGTTTTTCGCTACCGCAGTAAAAGCCCGACTTTCCTTCTGTTGCTTCGCATAGGTATAAAATGCCTCCCATAATTTTTCATTTTTTTGTTTTAATGCTTTTAAATTGTTCTCGTATATAGTGTTCATTTTATACCCTCTTACATCCCTGCATCTTTACAATATATCTAATAACTCTACCAACTCGTACGTAATCAAATCCGCAAGCAACGTACCATCCTCTTCTTCCATCGCTGACAAAATCGGTGACAACGCATCCGTAATTAACCGCTGTTGCAATGCCTCATCCTGGATACCTGACGCAATTAGCGATAAGTTTGGAATCACACCATTCATCGCAGCTATCCCATCCGATACACGCCCCTGATATAAGATATCTGCAATCGTAAGCAATGTTTCTTTTGTATCCTGTATTAATTCCTGTTCCATAAAAACCTCCTTATACAAAATATGGCTGACTCGCAAGCGAGCCAGCCAATAAATTGTCAATAATATGAAATTACTGAAGTAATGAAAGTACACCCTGTGTAGACTGATTTGCCTGAGCCAACATGGACTGTGCAGCCTGCTGAAGAATGTTATTCTTCGTGTAGTTGGTCATCTCTGTAGCCATATCAGTATCACGAATCTGTGATTCTGCAGATGTCAGGTTCTCTGAGTAGTTCTCGAGGTTATCGATTGTGTACTCAAGTCTGTTCTGCTTAGCACCAAGTTCAGATCTAGCAGCAGATACAACCTTGATAGCTGAAGTGATAAGAGACATAGCTTCTGAAGCCTTTGAATGTGTATACATGTTCAACACATTACCAGCTGATGATGTGTTTCCTGCAACTACAGAACCTTTCGCACCAAACAAGATAGAAGCACTCATCTTCTTGATTGTGATCTCCATGTTCTCGCCCTTAACGGCACCAACCTGAAGCTGCTTCTCAGAGAAGTCACCATTCAAAAGCTTTGTGCCGTTGAAAGCTGCCTTTGTAGAGATAGAATCAATCTCCTTAGCAAGCTCACCGATCTCATCCTGGATTGCCTTACGATCTACAGATGCGTTTACATCGTTGGCTGCCTTTGTAGCAAGCTCACCCATACGCTGAAGGATGCTGTGAATCTCACTCATGTTTCCTTCTGCTGTCTGGATAAGAGATACGCCATCCTCAGAGTTCTTAACAGCCTGGTTAATACCTCTGATCTGGTTTCTCATCTTCTCACTGATGGAAAGACCTGCTGCGTCATCAGCTGCTCTGTTAACCTGATATCCGGAAGACAACTTCTCAGTTGACTTAGATACTGCCTTAACGTTAGCGCCCAACATTCTGTTTGTGTTTGCTGCCTGCAAATTGTGCTGTACTACCATAATAATTCCTCCTTGAATTTATTCCCGCGTCCTTGCGAGAAGTACTGGGGCACCGCCCCGTGAATAGTATGTATGTTAGAACCCGTTCCGGGTAGTAACCTTGTTTACAGGAACTTGTTTGTTCCTTACACCTTATTTATCGGACCGGAACTAATATCCTTAACCCTTTTTATAAAGTTTTTTTATTTTTTTCTGTCATAGAGCAAAGAGTCATTCACCATGCCGTTTGCCATAGACTTATAATACTTGTTTGCCACCGTTTTGGACTGCTTCATCTGGCGCACGCCCTGGAATTTCGCGGAGAATACCTGTTCCATCACTGCCTGGTTGCGCTCCTCCACGGCTTCGATCTGCATACCGAGATCCACACAGGTACGAATCAGATTCTGTATTGCAAGCAATTCATCTCTGTAAACCACCGGATCCCGCTGGATCTCAATCCGTACACGGTCATAGACAGAAGAAAACCCTTTATCGATCTCATTGAGGTTATCGATCAAAACATCCTTCTTCTCAACAAGTTCCGAAAACTGTTCCTCGTCAAACTTCTCCGCTGCCGCAATCACCGACTGCTCATTTGTAAGCTTCAGAATCTCTGCCAGATATCTCTGCTTCCGTTCCAGTGATTCACGCATGATATTCACATAAGTTCCGGTCTGATCCATATATTACCTCCTAGCTCAGTGATAGCTGCGGTCCTTTGGCTTTCGTCATAACTTCCTTCCACACATCCCGCATGCCACGAAGCTCTTCTAACGCTCTCTCCAGAAGCTCCATGTCTTTCTTCATGTTTGCCTCCGTCAAAAGTGCAAAGATATAATCATACATACGCTTGAAATCCTCGGCAACCGGATATTTCATATTCAGCGTCGATGTCAGTTCCACGATAATATTCCGGCATTTCTGGATGTTCGTATTTACTTTCCCATAGTCTTTCTTCTCAAGTCCCACAATTGCGATATTGCAGAACTTAACCGCCCCTTCGTATAACATCAACGTAAGTTCTGCCGGTGTTGCTGTCTCGATACGGTTGTTTCCATATGCCCTTGCTGCTGTGTTATATGCCATTTATATAACCCCTCCATCTATTTATGATGCACTTCCGAACAAAGATGACAGATATGACTGCTGACTCTGCAGCTTTGCCATCGCAGATTCCATCTTCGAGAACTGATCATAGTACTTATCTTCAAGATTCTGGAGCTTTTCATCCCACTTATCGATGTCGTCATCATAATCATCGATCTCGCTATCCAGCGTCTTGTCATTGTAGAACGTCTGTGTGCTTCGCACACCTTCAATACGTGTCATGGATTTCCGCAGATAATCATACATCTGTGTACCAACACCGGAAGTGTTTGTGGATCCGCCTATCACCTGTCCTACGATATCACTTCCGCTTTCCAGCAGATTCTTCAAAGTATTCGTCTCAGAAGAGTACTGGTCATCATCCTCATCACCGAGGATATGAAGCTTACCGTTCTCTGTATAATCACCGGTCACAATACCAAGTGAAGCCAATGTCATAGTTTTTGTACTTCCATCTGCCATTGTTACCTGTACGCCCTTGTTCAGCATTGTACGCATGCCGGAAAGCAGTGTCTGCAATGTAGAATCCCGGCGCAGCAATCCCTGCTTTGCCTTCTCTTCCCACTTCTCGATCTGCGTATCGGACAGCTTGCTTCTCTCATCCTCAGTTAAGGCATCATAGCCGGCATCTTTTTCGTTATAATATTTATTCATCTCGTCAATCAGTTCATTATATGACTTGACGAAATTCTTGATTGTGTTATATGCACTGTCAACATCCGCAGCAACCTCGACATTGACTACAGAATCTGTCTTTGCCTTTGCTGTGATCGTAAGACCGTTGACTGTCAATGTATTACTGTCACTCGTATATTTTACATTGTTATAGTAGATAATCGCATCTCTTGCGTCTACCTTTTCTGCCTTGCTTCCAAGTCCTAGAGCTTCCAATGCACTGCTGTCACTGGATGTCAGATTGAAATCATTCGCAGCACCGGTCTTCGACGCATTGAGATAAAATCTTCCATGGGATGCATCGAAGCTTGCAGAGACACCCATCTTAGAAAGTGCTGTTGTGAAATCATTGATGGTTGACTTGTCATCTACAACAAAATCCTTGCCATTGACTGAGAATGTTGTACCTACATTGATTCCGAGATCTGCCAGCTTCGTAGAACCGGAGATATCGGCACTTGTAAAGTCCTGCTTTACCTTTGCCGTGAAGCCGGCACTCATTGTATTGCTGTCCGCATCACCCTTCTCATATCCAACTTCTCCAGACATACCAAGTGCTGCGCTTTCAATCGTGTAAATCTCCCCGACCTTTGTACCATCATCCAGTGTCTTTTCTGAACTATTTGTAAAGACAAGCTTACCATCTTTAAGACTCGCCTGAAGATTCTCATATCCGGAAGTAGCTTTTAGCTTTGCATTCAATGCACTGATGCTTTCGACTCCGTTATCTCCGCTTCCTCCAAGCTCAAGTTCGAGAGCAGGAATCACATCGTTTCCTGCCGAGATCGTAATCTTCTGACCTGCAAGACCTAGATTCGCCCCTTGTGCATCTACCATGTCCGCAAACTTCGTAGACAGTCCGGCATCATTATAGGTTGTGTAAGACTTGCCATATGCCTTGATATTGTCTCCGGTCAGATAGGCTGACGATGCTGTCTGCTCGACGGAAACCGAATGTGTACCATTTGTCGCTCCGGAACCGGCTTTGACGGATACCTTTGTCTCATCACTGGCCGTTGCCTTCTTCGTTTTATAGTTGCTGACCGTCTTAAATGCAGAAAGCTGCGTCTTGTAGAAGTTATAAATCTTCGTATTTAATCCGCTCCAGATCTCTTTCTTCCACTCGACGTCCTGCTTCTTCTGTTTGATTTTATTTACTTTTTCAGAGCTGGCGCTGACCAGTTCCTTTACCATGCTCTCTGTATCCATGCCGGATACGAGGCCTGTCATACGCATTGCCATAACAAATACCTCCTAATCAGGGTATCGCCCCCTACCTTCTCTCATCAACCAGAAGACCTGCCATCTCCCATGCCTTTGCAAGCATATCGAGTGTCTTCTCCGGCGGAATCTCACGGATAACTTCATCGGTGTCACTATCTGTAACGGTGATGGAAATCCGGTTTGTATCCTCATGATACTTGAAGCTGAGCTGTGTATGATGCATTGGACTTGCCTGTTTCACTGTCTTGTTCAGATCATCGACTGCTGCCTTGATCTTGTCCGGTGCCACTTCCTGATCCGTCTGTACCGCACCGCGATCCTGTTGCTGTCCCGGCTGGCCGTTGTTATTGCTGTTGCCCTTTCCACCGATCGGCGGTAAGCTTGCAACCTGTACCTGCTGCTGCCCGGCAGTACTGCCTGTGTTCACATCCACCGTCTCAGACTGCGGACGTGTCACTCTTGTCTGTGAACTTACATTTAAGGCTCCTACGCCTCCGATTCCATCCATTCCCATAATCTATACGCCTCCTTGCGTGAACCTTGTATGCCTTCCATCCATGAACGGCATACGCCTATAGTTTCCTATTAGTTGTATCGTCAACTAATCACTCATACTTTACCACTTTATAAGAGTTTTTTCAAACTTTCTACGTCGAGATTCGCCACAGCTTCGCGGTTTTCTTCCTGAATCTGTGCGTAGATTTCCTTGCGGTAGACAGGCACACTCTTCGGTGCGGAGATACCGATCTTGACCTGATCGCCCTTCGCCTCGAGCACAGTGATCTCAATGTTATTGCCTATCACGATGGATTCGCCTTGTTTTCTGGATAGTGCTAACATATTACTCACCTGCCTTTTCTTTCATCTTCTGGATTGCCTCGTAGGCATTGAATTTCACCTTGTAATCTTCGTTCTCTACGATCACCTGAATGGCTTTTCTGCCCTCTGTGTTGATGATGATCGGAGCCTTCAGATTCGCTGTCATCTTCGTTAAGTCCGAAGGAATCGACAATGTGACAAACATCAGAATATCTGCATCTGCAGGATCACCGATGTTCTTCATCAGCTCGTCCTCCACGATCGGACCGTAATCATCAATCAGTTCAGATGGATGGATGATCGGAAGTGCCAATGCAGGCTCCTCCATCGACTGTAACCAGCTGATCTTCGAACGCTCCTCGCGGTCGCTGTCATAAATAATCGCAAATTTCTTTAAATTTTCAAAACCGATCAGCCCCATTGGGAACTCCAGGATCTTGTCCTCCGCGATATCGACGGTTCCAAATAATCTTGTTTCTGCTACCATGCTTTATCCCTCCTCTAAAATTAGAAATCGTTCCTCATCATATGTATACAATAATAACGATTTCTCCGTTCTTCGAACTCTCGAATTCGTAACAGACATGCGCATTCCGGGCTATCGCCCTACATGCTTATGTCTGTTTATCCGTCATATAAATAAGCAGCTCCGCCTGCAAGCAGTCTCGCTGCTTATTTGCATGACGGAATTATTTTCTACAAATAATCAATCAGCGATGCTCTGACCAGATTGCTCGTAGCAGCAAGTGCCGCCTCATATACGACATTGGCTTCCTTAAAGTTCAATGCTGCCTCTTCCGTGCTCACATCCTCATTTTCAGACTTCAATTCCTTGAATGTGCTGTACTGTTCTGTCACGCGAGTTCTGATCATGTCAAGTTTTGTCATCCGGCTTCCGACATCGGACTGGATGGCAGATACCTGATCCATATAGCCCTGGAAGTTCGTGATATTCTTCGCAAATGTCTTCTGCATCGTCTCTTTCTTGATTGCAATTTCGACGTTGATATCTTCCAGCATGGCGTTAATCTGCTTTACCGCATCATCATTCGACGCATACTGGGTATCTGTAAGCATATTCTTTAACTTCTTCTCTGTCTTTTCCGCTGCATCTAACTCCTGCAGCGTATAGATCAGATCGTTGATGTTGTTGCTCATATCATCGTTGATAATATTTTTGCCTTCCGTATTAACCTGAATACTCTGGCTGAAATTCACTTCATAATAAATCGACTGTGTCCGGTCATAGGTATCATAATCTACCGTCTTAATGCTGCCATCCGACTGCTCGGTGTACTGCGTACAGTCAAAATAATGCTCCGGGCGGAGGTCGCCTGCTTCGAATTTATTTTTCGCGTAGTCAACTACGATATCGTCTGCCTGCTTGAGTGTGTTATACACGTTCTCACCGAAGATAATCTCGCCGGTCTCCTCGATGATGTTGATTTCATCCGGTCCAACCTGATAATACGTATCTGCATCCGCCGTTGTCTTCACCGTCTGGGTAAATCCACTCAGATCGATCGTGTTACCATTTGCGTCCAGTGCTTTCAGGGAAAGTGCTGCATTGCCCTGACTATCCTTACTTGAAATGCCCTCATATGCCAGATTCAGGCGATAGACCTGTTCCTTGTCCGGCTTTACATAGGTACTTGTGCCTGCCAGAATCCCATCTACATCTTCATTGTTCACGCCGTTTAATACGACCGTTTTCATATCCAGATCATCCGCATTCAGATGCTGTGTGATCTTATAAGAATATTTCTTGATATCCTCTGTCTCGTTAAATGCCAGAGAACGATCCGTCTTATAGCCAGAGAAAATATAACGTCCAGCGTAGGTTGAATTTCCCTCACTGTTGATCATATCCTGCATCTCTTTTAACACATCAATGATCGCGCTTCGGTCGGAGGTCTTGAACGAATCCGTCGAGCCCTGTGTACAATAGCTCTGGATATCTTCGAGTCGTGAAGTGATGTTGTCCAGAGAGGTTGTCGTAATCTTCAGCCACGACTCTGCATCACCGATATTCTTATCCTTGTACTGTTCCAGCTGCGTTACCATCGTACGAAGCTTTAAAGCACGCACAGCAACAACCGGATCTTCGGATGCCTTTGTAATTTTCTTTCCCGTCTCCATCTGCGTTGTGCGGTTGTCCACATTTGCCATCGTCTTCTGCATATTCCGCAGAGAGTTATTGGAGATCATCTGATTTGTAATTCTCATATTCCTACCTCCAAGGCGTCAGCCTTATACACCAGTCTCGTTAATCAGTTTGTCATATACTTCATTCAATACAGATATTACCTTAGATGCCAGCCGGTACAGTTCCTGGAACTTCGTCAGATTCGAACCTTCCTCGTTCTTATCGACACCGGAAATAGATGCTCTCTGGTTATCAATCGTGTATCGGATATCATCCTGATTTGCTGCAAATACCTCATTTTTCTTTGTATCGACCGCCATGTTTGTTGTGATTGCCTGCAGGAAATGTGAGACATTACCCTGCTGGAACATCGATGTATCCGTCAGTCCAGCCATCATCTTTTCTAAGATGCCCCTTGCCTCTATGTTGCCCTGATCGATATCTTCCTTGTAAGACACAACAATCTTCTTCGGATCGGTCTTCCACTGCTGGTTCAGCTCCCAGTTCAGTCCGTTCAGACGGTAATAGCTGTCGTCGCCGGAAGAAATCGTTCCAGTTCCCTGCATGCTGCCCTTCAATACGAAATCGTGTCCATCCGGTGCCTGTGCGGTAAATGCATCAAGTCCCGGATTTCCATCGGCATCGGCACCCGCGCTTGTCAGGTCGTTCATGTACTTGGAGAATACACGCACCAGCTCGTTTAACTTTGCCTGATAATACGGAATACCCTTTGTCATATTTTTGACGCCAATCTGTGCCTGACGTCCGTCGATACCTGTCGGGAAGATAGCTGTTACTTCCGCATTCTTCTCATCAATCATCGTCATATTTTTAAATGTAAAGTTATTCAGCTTTCCGGCTGCATCATACTCGGCCGTCCAGCCGTCGTACAGATAATCTTTACCGTTCAGGGTAATTGTTCCCTCGCTTGGAATGTTCAGATCTTTCATGGCAACACTCTCTGCAAGCGATACTGTCACTTCCGGTGGATTGTCCGATACAGCAGTTGTTTTTCCGGAAAATACCTCACCATTGTTGCCGTCACGGATGTTGAACAGACCTGCGATTCTTCCGGTTGTATTCGCCGTATTGAAGAATTCTCCCGCAGTATCATCCGCGTTCTTCCAATAAATATCAACCAGACCATCCTGATCGTTCTGGTTCACCTTCTGCTCCCGTGGAACTATGGTCAGTTCATTGTAACCAAGCTCATCGACCAGGATTTCACCATTAATACGGATCGTCAGAGTCTTGGCATTTGCTTCGACCTGATCATTTCCCACACCATACATGATGCTTCGCTCGTCCACATCAACATTGATATATTCGGATAATGTGTCGATACATACGCCCCGCTTATCACGCAGGTCGTTTGCATTTCCACCCTTTAATTCGACTGTGATAATCTCCTGTGTCAACTCGTAGATCTGCTTTGCAAGCGAGTTCACTTCGCTGACTGCAAGTTCAACCTCATCGTTGATCGTCTTCTGCGTCGATTGGAAATTGCTTGCAAGCTCATTCACCATGTCTGTGAAAGAATCTGCCGTAAGCGCAAAGGAGATTCGCGTTGTATAATCGGCTGGCTTTGTCGAGAGATCCTGCATGGCATCGGACATCTCTGCCATCCATTTTGTATAGCCTGCCTCGGAAGTCATTTCGTTCATATACGTCTGTAACTGTTCGAGATTGGCATGCTGTGAATTGTACTGACTGTACTTGGAATTTGCAGACCAGTATTTCGTGTCGTAATATGCATTTCTCTGACGTTCTACGGCTGAAGCGGTAATACCGGTTCCCATCATACCATACGTCTTGTTCAGACGTAAGGCGTCCGATGCGGAAGCCTGCACGTTCTGTCTGGAATATCCTTTTGTATCCGCATTGGATATATTGTGCGCGGTTGTATTCAGCGCCGTCTGGAAATATGTCAGTCCCGAAAGACCTGTATTGAGTCCTAAAAATGTAGATGGCATCGCTTCCACTCCTTCTTTGTCAATTGCGAATTATCGTTTCTTTTATGCACCCAGCTTCTCGATCAGATAAGCAATCATCTCGGATACGGTGTTGATGTATCGGGAGGACGCATTATATGCATGCTGGAATTTGATCATACTGGATAACTCCTCATCAGAGGATACGCCAAGCAGCTGCTGTCTCGTATTCTCGGCGTCGGACACTGCCTGCTGTCCGGTTTCCATCATGGATTTGTATGTGTAACCACGGTCCGACAGATCATCCATCATACCGCTGTAATAATCTTTGTAATTGCACTGCACCAGAGAATTCGGGCTGACCGTTGCGAACTTATCGTTCCACCGTGCCAGCAACTCATCTGCGATCGTCTGTGCCTCCTCACCCGATACACGGGAGAGTGGAAGCAGGGACGGATTCTGTAACAGCTTCTCGTTCACCTTCAGGTTTCCGATCGTATAAAGCGAATAGAAATCGTCCGGATTTTCTTCGTTATATACCTTGAACGTCTGTGTCGTTCCATCTGCCAGCGTCAGTGTACGCTCTGTGTACCGCTCCACGCTGTTTCGCGTAAACAACTCGGTGCCCGGATACTCATTACCTGAACCCATGCCGATACCTGCAGTATCCTCGTCCAACACCTTTACGGTAGAACCATCTGCCAGCGTCACGGTTTTGTTCGGACACAACGTATCGTTGATCTGTGTCACCATCGCATGAATCAGCACATCAAACTGTGCCTCCAGATTCGTAATCGTGTATGGTTCCACATACGTATTAAAATATTCCAGATCTTTTACATAATCTTTGACGTCCTGCTCGTACTGCGCCATCGCCGTCTGATAATCCGTATTGTTAGCAAAATCTTTCTCCAGCGGTTTCGTCGGCTTTGTCGGTACGTCCGTGTAGTTACTGATAAAATAACCCCGCGACATCATAAGACCATTCAGAGAACCGATATCGCTGTTACTGTCCGCGGTCGGTACCCGGTTTATATTAAACAAAGGATCGCCATCCTGCTCCCATACCGGCATCAGGAAGTCCGTCGAAGAACCTGTGAATCCGTAATTCTGCTGATATTTCTCATTCTCACACACCTTCTGTGTCGTCAGTGTGTAGGTTCTTCCAAGCGTAACCAGTGTATGTCCTTCCAGATACACCTCTACCGTACCGTCTTCGTTGTTTACAACTTCGGAATTCACAATAGAAGAAAGCTTATCAAGTGCCTGATTCCGCTTGTCCTTTAAGTCATTTGCTTTTTCCACATTTCCTGCCTCAACCGCACGGATCTGCTGGTTAAGTTCATAGATGGTAGATGCAAGATCATTGACTGTCTTGACTTGATCCTTGATCTCCGTGTTCAGATTCCGCTGATACTCGATCAGACTGGAACGTATCGTCTGCACACGATCGATCAGGGTGAGTGCATTGGAGATAAAGGAGCTCCGCGTTACGATACTGTTCGACTCCTTCTGCAGCTCCTGCATGGATGTCCACATATCTTTTAACGTCGTGTTAAAATCCTTACCCTCTAACTCACCGAAATAATTCTCTATCTCTGAGACGGTTTCATACTGCGCCTTGTAGTAGCTCATACGCCCGCTCTCTGTGCGGTAGGTATCATCTGCAAACTGGTCGCGCACCTGTCGGATCTGCGCCGTTACAACTCCCATACCTACGTTATTGATATAATATGAGTCCGTTGCGACTCTGTTATATGACTGGTCTGTCAGGAGTACCTGCTGTCTGGTATAGCCCTCAGTCTGTGTATTTATTAAATTATGTGCGGTTGCATTTAACGCATATTGACTTGTCTGAAGTCCTGTTACGCCAACGGACAACCGTCCCATCGTTCCTGCCATACGTTTACTCCCTTATCCCCGTTAATTCTGTACATCAAATCTGCCCGGTACATCGGCACCGCCTGCATATGCAGCGTTGCTCTTGAACATCTCTTTCGAATACTCTGCCGTCTCCGGCGCCCGGTTTAAATTCTGCATCAGATTGATGTTATACTCGATCATTTCAAGTGCATCCTGAATCAGATTCTGATTATGTCCGTTTACTTCCCGCACCTTCCGTGCAAGCTTCGCCAGCTTCTCGTTGATCGCAAGCAGCGGATCATGGAATTCCGGCTGTCCTTCCAGAAATGTAACAACGTCCATCACCTTGACATCATCTGGTCGTTTGCCTAAGATATTCGCTACATTTGTCATTGTCTCGCGCCGTCTGTGTTCCACGCTTGCAAGCGCATCTGCCAGACGCTGCTCCTTCTCGGTTGTCTCAGACAGACGGTCAAGATTGTTCGATACAATCGCACTCGTCTTCTCCATCGACACCTGCAGAAGCTGCTCATACAATGCATACTCATCATTCAATTCCGTAATCAGATTCTCAATTATACTTGCCATGTCGCATCCTCTTTTAGATATTTGTCTTGCTGTAACTGTCCAGTAATTTCTGTGCGAAATCATCCACGCTCACATCATATGTGCCGTTGTCAATCCGGCGCTTCAGATCCTGAATCTTGGACTCTCTGACATCTGGTGTATTGCCCAGTGCTGTCTTTGCTGTCTGCATATCTTTTCCCATGCTTGAGAAAGATACCTGATCCAAAAAGCTTCCTGATCCGGTTGTTCCAGAAGTCTTCGTCTTCTTGGTGCCTGTGTTGCCATAGATCTGACTGATCATATTATAGGTTCCTATTCTCATTGCTTCTCCCTCCTTTTTCTTATCTTTCGCAAGCCGCAGTCTCCTGCAATTACGATTCTTCAATATGAATATCGGAAGTTTTCCCTGTATCATAACCCTTTTTATGTAAAAAAAGACACATGCACCAGCATTTGTGCATATGTCTCTTCTCTGTTTTATGTATTTTATACAGAAGCAATCCCTGCCTGCTTTTCATCCACTGGATTAGTCAAGAAATCGCATCTTACCAGCGGAACTCTTCCGAACCGCCTGCTGGCGTTCCCGCTTGTAAGCGTTTGTCATCGCATCTGCCAGTCCGCCTGCACACTCCTTACAGAATCTTCCGCTGTGGATCATCTTGCCACAGCGCTCACATTCCAGACCAACCAGAGAATCATCGGTAAAGGATAAACGTTCCTCGCGCACCCAGTATTTGATCTGCTTGATCGTAACATCACACGCTTCCGCTACCTGATTGATATTCTCGCGTGGATTCTCCTCGATATATTTCTTTACTTTCTGAAACTTCTCTTCCAGCTTTTCTTTACATGCAGGGCACAGCTTTTCGCCCGCAATATAATTAAATAACTTCTTACAGTTTCTGCAATTCATCAGTTCCATGATTTGTTCCTCCCTCTATCTATTCTGACACAATCTCTATATCACTTTCATCTTCCGGTTCCGATTGCTACACTTGTATAATAAACATCCGGGATTCCCGCCGCATGCAGACTCTTCGTACATGCCTCGATCGTAGCCCCCGTCGTGTAAATATCATCGACCAACAATACTTTCTTATAGCTTACACTTTTTTCTATACATTGAAAAGCCTTTTTTAAATTTTGCTCGCGGTGCTCGGGGTCCAGACTTTTCTGTGGTTCCGTATTGACCACGCGTGCAAGCAGTTCCCGTTCGACCGGTATATCCAGCTTCTTTCCCAGTACATCTGCCAGAAGCTCCGCCTGATTGTAACCACGCTTCTCCAGCTTGCGCTTATGGATTGGGATCGGAATCAGCGCATCAATCCCCAGACTCTGCAATGTGAGTCCATGCCGTTTCACGATCTGTCCTGCATAGAATGCTGCATAATCACGCTGATTGTGATACTTGAACCGCGCCAGACTCTCATCAAGTGGATACTGGTATTTCATCGCCGGAAAGCCCTGTATATATGTCCGTGTATGCCGCGTACAATCCTCACACAGCTCCGCTTCCTCATCAGTGATCTCGCACCCACACCGCATGCAAACTGGCTGTGCCGGATAATCAATCATCGGTCTGCACTCGTCACACACCTGTCCAGCCTGTCTCCCTGTCACATCGCCACAAAGCGGACAGGTCGGCGGATATATCCAATTCACAAGTTTATTCCATACTCTCATTTAACTCCTCTAACCGAAGTGCCAGCGACGTGTACCGCTTCTGCTCCTCGGAATTATCAACCATCTGGTTTACCAAATTTACATCACCGACGATAATAACCAGCTGTCTCGCACGCGTGATTGCTGTGTAAATCAGATTCCGGTTCATCAGTTTCCGGTTTCCGCCAAGCAGCGGAATGATAACTGCCGGATACTCACTACCCTGTGATTTATGAATCGTCACGGCAAATGCATGCTCGATCTGATCCAGCTCTTTATAGTTATAAACACTCTCTCGTCCGTCGTCAAACAGGATTGTCAGCTCCTCATCGTAATCACTGATATCGGTAATCACGCCCATATCTCCGTTAAATACACCGACACCTTCATCCAGCACATAGCCTCTGCCGGTACCTGTCTTGGAAACACCGTAAATCTTCCACTCCTGCTGGTAATTATTCTTGATCTGCATGACCTTGTCGCCCTTTCGGAAGGTCACATCGCCACGCACATGCTCGGGCTTGTCCTTCGCCTTCGGATTCAGACGGTTTTGCAGCTTCTGGTTCATATTCTCCACGCCGACTTCGTATTTCCGCATCGGACACAGGATCTGGATTTCCTGCGGTGAAAATCCATAGTAATTCGGCAGATTCTTCATCGTGAGTGTCTGTACTTCCTCGATGATCTGCGATGCTGTCCGCTGTGGGATAAAGAAGAAGTCCTTGCTCTTGTTCGTCAGGATCAGATGCTCGCCACGCTGGATCTTATGCGCATTGAATACGATGTCGCTGCCATCCTCCTGCCGGAAGATCTTGTTCAGCGTCGTAACCGGGAAGCAGCCCGAATTGATAATATCCTTCAGCACATTTCCGGCACCCACGGAAGGAAGCTGGTTTACATCCCCGACGAAGATCAGTCTCGTTCCATATGGAACCGCCTGCACGAGTGAATAAAAGATATACGCATCAACCATCGACATCTCATCCACGATGATCGCATCACATTCGAGTGGATTGTCTGCATTTCGTGAAAAATGCATGCCGTGATCGTCCTGATTTTTGCTGTCCTCATCCATCGCACCGCTGATTTCCAGCAGACGGTGAATCGTCTGTGCCGGCCATCCGGTCGACTCGGTCATACGCTTCGCTGCGCGCCCGGTCGGTGCACAAAGCTTGATCTCCATACCTTTCTTGGAGAAATATTTGATAATAACATTGATGATCGTCGTTTTTCCGGTTCCGGGACCACCGGTAATAACTGCCACCCCGGCTTCGATCGCCGATTTTACAGCTGCCCGCTGCAGCTCATCCAATGTCAGTTTTTCTTCTTTTTCAATCTTCTGAATTTCTCGTTCCAGCTCGTCCTGTTCCATATCATAGCGAAGCTGCAGATCGGTAAGCAGTCTTGCAGAATTCAGCTCCACATAATAATTCGATGCCAGATAGACGACATCTTCTTCATCGATCTGCTTGATCATGATCTTGCCTGCGATCAGCAGCTCCATCAACTGCTGTTCAAACAGGGAAACCGTCTGTTCGTACGCCGATTCCGCACTTGTCGCGTCTGCGTATTCTGCATAGCCAAGTGCTGACTGTCCATAGATGCCCTCGACATCCGTCGCCGTGTCACGCGTCAGTTCCACACAGCGACGCAGCAAAAGCTGTTTCGGCAGGTACATATGCCCTTCGCCGCCTGCCATATTCAGCACATACAGCACAGCCGACCGCAAACGGAATTCAGAATCCTGTGCAATTCCCATGCGCTTTGCGATATCATCCGCGATCCGGAATCCGATACCGGAAATATCCTCCGCCAACTTATATGGATTGCCGCGCAGGATATCATAAACTTTATTTCCATATGTATTGAAGATGCGAATTGCCAGATTCACCGAAATTCCATACTGTGCCAGAAAAATGGCAACCTCCTGAAATTCCTTCTTCTCCATGTACGAAGTCGCAATCGCCTGTGCCTTTCGCTCGGAAATTCCGCTAATCTCCGCAAGACGTTCTGGTTCCTCCTCGATGATCCGAAGGGTGTCATCCTTGAATTTCTTGACGATCTTCTTCGCCAAAACGGCGCCAATGCCCTTGATGATACCAGAGCCTAAATACCGCTCGATTCCAAGTGTATCCTTCGGCATCTGAATCTCGCAGGAGGAGAATTTGAACTGAATATCATACTGCGGATGATTCACGTATTCTCCCTCTGCAATCACATAGAGACCTTCACCGGCACCCGGCAGGGTGCCAACGAAGATCTCTTCACCTTCTTCGCCTTCCACGGACATCACACAATAGCCCGTTTCGTCGCTTTTATATACGATTTTTTCTATGTAGCCTTCTCTAATCATGTCATGATCCTATTTGTATTTTATGCATTTTGTGTCTGCGTAGTTGCCGCAGCCTGTTCCTGCTCATGCAAGTTCCTCCGGCGTGATTGCCGCGTTCTGTTTCTTCATGGATTCGTATAACTGCTGTGCCAGACCAAGCTTGCCCTGATCGCTGACCAGCTTTGCATACTGCTGTGCCTGCAGGTCATATGCATAGTCTGCATATGGGTTGTCGTCCTCGTCGCTGTCGGACTTAATTGTGGATTGCACCTGCTTGTACACCTGCTCAACCAGATATGCTTCGAACTCTTTGCATGCTGCAAGCATCTCCTCATCAGTTGCATCTGAGGAGGTTGATTTCTTGATCTGATTGGTTAAGTTGCTCGTCTGTGCCTGTGTCACATAGGATGAATAATCTTTATTTGTAAGGTTTGTGATGTTTTCCATAAGGTCACCTTTCCTCTACCTAACGAAGAGCGTTAGCCTGTTGCATCATTTCGTCGGATGCCTGAATTGCTTTGGAATTCATTTCGTATGCACGCTGTGCCACGATCAGGTTAACCATCTCATTTGCCACATCGACATTCGATGCCTCCGTGTAATACTGATGCGTCTTTGTCTGCTTCACTGCCGCATTTCCATTCTCCGCAACTGCCGCGCCACTTGCGACGGTTACCGAATAATTGTTGCTGCCTTCCTTGGAAAGACCTGCCGGATTATTAAACTGGTAAATACCAAACTTGACCGGACGTCCATTCGCATCTGTAATCACTGCTGGGTTCCCTGTACCATCCGGGAATGCCAGAGTGCCATCCTGATTAACTACCAGATCCGTTGCCACACGATTAGATGGCAATATGATTTGATTTCCATATGCATCCAGAACCGGATTTCCGTCAGATGTACAAAGCATGTTTCCATTTGCAACCGGCGAGATTTCAAACGAACCATCTCTTGTGTACTGCAATTCTCCACTCTCCGTGCGAATCTGGAAGAAACCATCCCCTTCCAGCGCTACACTGAACGGATTCTCCACATGCGTCAGGTTTCCCTGTGTAAATGTACTTGTAATCGCTGCCACACGGCTGCCAAGACCTACCTCTGCCGCAACCGGCTTGTTCTCGCCTGCATTGTTCGTCGATGTCGACTGCAGGTTCTGATACAGCAGTGACTTGAAGCTCGCCTGCTGTGATTTATAACCAATCGTATTAATATTTGCTACGTTATTTGCAATTGTATCTACATTGACCTGCTGTGCCCGCATACCGGATGCAGCCGTCCAAAGTGATCGCATCATACGCTACTACCTCCTATTATCTTCCACTATAACCGTCCGATTTCATTGACTGCCTTGTCCAAGGTCTGGTCGATCGTCTGAACCATCTTCTGATTTGTCTCATACGCTCTTGTGACCGCGATCATATCAACCATCTCTGTGACCATATTGACATTTGACATTTCCAGATATCCCTGATTGACTGTTGCATCCGCCTGTGTCTGTACGGCGCCATCCACGGCTTCGTACATATTCTCACCATAGCTGGATAATGCGTCGTAGCTCTGAAAATCAACCAACTGCAATTTCGCAACATACGTATTGCCAGAGTAAATTTCTCCCGCCTGATTTACGCTGATCTTGACCAGATTTGCATTCGGAATCTGTATACGATTACCGCCTTCCGCCAGCACATAATCGCCATCCTTTGTCACAAGATAACCGTCCCTGGTTACAGTGAAATCGCCATCGCGCGTGTAGCGTGTCGTTGTCGTTCCACTCTTGTCTGTTGTGCTGATGGTAAAAAATCCGCTGCCGGATAATGCCAAATTGTACTGGTCTTCTGTCTGTCTGAAATTTCCCTGAGACATATCATAATACGTCTCTCCGATCTTCACGCCGAGGTTCACGCCGCCGATGCCCTGCTTTATGTTCGGTCCGATCGTTGGATCGTCAATCTTGACTGCCAGCTGGCGGTCAAAAGACTGCGATGTAATGTCCACCTTTTTGTAGCCGGTCGTGTCCGCGTTCGCCATGTTGTTTGTCACAACATCCATTCTCTTTTCCTCGTTGCGAAGTCCGGTCCATGCCGTGTACAACCCTCTTACCATCGTTTTCCTACTTTCTACTTTCGCTCACTCAAAAACTCAATATACTTACCTGTACCGATTGCCACTGCAGTCAGTGGTTCCTCGGCTGTCATCGTTGTGATTCCGGTGTTCTCCTCGATCAGATCTTCGAGTCCGTGCAGCAATGCACCGCCACCAGTCAACACGATTCCACGGTCTGCGATATCAGCTGCCAGCTCTGGTGGTGTACGCTCCAATACCGAATGTACTGCATCCACGATCTGGGATGTCACCTCGCGCAGCGCCTCCTCGGTCTCATCCGAAGATACCGTTACCGTCTTTGGAAGTCCGGTTACCAGATTTCGTCCACGGATATCCATGGAGATATTCTCTGGTCGTTTGTAACAGGTTCCAATATTGATCTTGATCTCCTCTGCCGAACGCTCACCGATCAACAGATTATGACGTTTCCGCATAAAACGAACGATCGCATCGTCGAAATCATCGCCCGCTACCTTGATGGACGATGATACAACCACGCCATCCAGTGAAATAACTGCGATATCCGAAGTACCGCCTCCGATATCTACGATCATATTTCCGCATGGTCTGGAAATGTCAATACCGGCTCCGATTGCGGCTGCAACCGGCTCCTCAATGATATAGACATCTCTGGCACCCGCCTGATAGGTCGCATCCTCAACAGCACGCTTCTCTACATCCGTAACACCGGATGGCACACATACACTAATACGTGGTCTTCTACCGAAGAAGCTCTTGCCCACTGCCTTCTGGATAAAATATTTCAACATCTTTTCTGTCGTTTTATAATCGGAGATAACACCCTGTCTGAGCGGACGCACCGCAACGATATTCCCAGGTGTTCTTCCGAGCATCAGTCTTGCCTCTTCCCCGATTGCCATGATCTGTTCGGTATCTCTGTCATAGGCAACTACGGACGGCTCCTTCAATACGACGCCCTTTCCTTTGACATAGACTAATATACTGGCGGTTCCTAAGTCGATTCCAATGTCTGAACTTGCCACGTCTTGTTCCTCCTATCTATATATCGGAAATTTCCTAATTATCCTTAGCTTTTTTCATAATAATCATGGTTGCAGCGCCTCCCTGTAACCATTCAATCGGCACTTCCGTGATATCCACGATCTCGTCCAATGCTGGCACATAGCTGCACCAGTTTGTGATCTTCCGTCCGGCAATATCCTTGCGGACACCATCCATATGCTCAAATTTATCGCGCAGATTCTTCAGGATCTTGCGGCTGTCGCCACCAGTCAGATCATATCCAAGCATGTCATTGAGTGCCTTGTTGGAGAAGAATACATAACCCGTGTACAGATCCCGGATAAAAATGCCCTCATGGAAACTATTGTATGTTTCTATCAGATGTTTATTCACATTTCGCACATTATCATCGCCATCTGCATTTTCCAGCATATTCTGGATCAGCAGAGAGATACTCTGTGAGAAACGAAGTTCTTCTTTTGTCCAGATTCGTTCCGATTTCGACTCTGCAAAAATCAAAATACCGTACAATCTTCCTTCCAGATAAATCGGATATGCGATCTCCGCCCGGAAATTATACCGCATCAGGTTGATTACATCGCGCTGTGTCATATTGGTACGGTCAAGCATACAACAGCCATTGCCGCGCTTGATCGCGTCTACCACAAGATACAAACGCTCCGGAAGCAAAGTCAATATATCGTCACTCGGCATCTCACCGGATACATCGAAATAACTTCGCAGACTGAATGCTTTTGGATTGTCCTTGTCAAATGTATATAAGAACATGCGGTCCAAATCCATATGCAGCGCGACCTCACGCAACGTCTCGCCAATGACCTGTTCTACATCTTCGCTTAATTTGCTGTTGATCTTCGACAATGCATTGTTGACAATGCTCTGTCGTGCAAGCTCCTCACGCAGCTTCTTGCCCGCGCCACGTGACTTCGCAGATTCCACAATAGAATTATAGCTTTGCAGCAGGAAATCCGATACCAGTTCTGCTGTCGTCCAATGAAGCTCGTAAATTTCCTCCAGATGCTCTGTCTCATCCGGTGTATAAGAGCCAAGCACCCAGAACCCCTGCAAATTATCACCGACGAAGATCGGTGCCATTGCCAGCTTTCCATAACCGCCTTCCTCGCGGTCAAAGATATGTGGCTTCATCTCTGCCAGTACTTCTTCCTTCATCGTTTTGAAAAACTCTTTGTAGGTTGGCGTCTCAAACAGATCATAGAAATCACCCAGATCCGTCGCAGGTCCGACTGGTGTAGATTCCACCTTGCCATTCTCATCAACAAACACAGAATACAAATTAGTGAGTTGTGAAAATCCACTCATGATCATTTCCATCTTCTGAATCTGCGGAATCATGCCCGGATTATCCAGCTTGCTGATTACCAGGGATCCCGTCGGCGAAATCTGCATGCGTCTGTTTGGCTCTTCAATCGCCCGTTTGATCTCCGCCTGTTTTTCTTCTTCCTTCTCCGCAGAGATATCGCGGATATAAAACTCTACTTCATATGTATTTTCTTCTTCTGACACAACTTCGATACAGATATTGACCCGCACCTGTCGAAGCACCCCATCGTCTCCAACCATACGATATTCGTGCACGTAATCCTGAACACGATTGTCAATCGCATTATGAATGGTCTTCATTACCATCTCACGATCCGACGGATAGATATAATCCTCGGACAATTTCATTCCTTTGTTCAGCATCTCGACATTCATACCAATCTCGGATGCGTTCGGTGAAACATATACCAGACTGGAACCCGGCATATCGATAATATATCGTTTTACAAGCACAATATATTTTGTCTTTTCAATCGCTTTTCTGAGGTATTTGTTTTCAATTACCATGCCACTCGCCCCCTTATCGTATCGTAAAGCCTCGGTATCTAATAAGGCTGTCACACGCAATGTGCGACAGCCCCGTCTATACTGCTTTCTGAATCGGACTAATTGTTGCTGATCTCAGGGAATGCCTGATCTGCAACCTTAATCGTATTGTCTACGGAAATAACTACATTATCAAGTGCTGCTTTCATCTGTGCCATATATTCGCTTACACTCTCGCACTCACGCTTCACAGACATACGTGTATTGTATGCCTCTGTTCTTGCCTGATTCCGCATCTCCTCACACTCTGCAGTTGCCTCTGCGCGCATATTTGCACAGGTTTCCTCTGTATGATCGTTCAAAGACTGACATGCGCTCTCCGTCTCTGCACGCAGGTTGTCTGTCTCTTCTCTTGTCTCACGCTTCACGCGCTCACACTCTGCATATGTGGATTCCTTGCGCTCCTGACATTTGCTCTTTGTCTCTGCATCGAGTCTCTCACAGGCTGCAACTGTCTCTGCATGCATACGCTGGCACTCTGCGGTTGTCTCCTCTGACATCTGACGGCAGGCATCACTTGTCTCCTGTGTCAGTCTGTCGCATTCTTCCTCTGTCTTTGCGCGCAGCTCCCCGCACTCCTTCTGTGTCTGCTTTGTCAATGCATCTGCACTCTCACGTGCCTCCAGCAAAGTTCTGGAAATTGACTCGTAACGGCTCGCTGACTCTTCTTCTCTTGTCTCGTACGCTGTCATCTTGTCACGGAGCTGTGTCACTTCTACCTGCAGCTCATCGTTTACCTTCTTGAGGTTCTCGATCGTGCTGGAAGATTCGTTCAAGTTAACCTCTCTCATCGTGTGGAGATTCTTTACTGTCTCTGACAGCTTCAATACGTTTGCCTTTAAATCTGCAACCTCTTTCTCGTGTTCTGCTGTCAATTCGTCTATATAATTTTCTACTGCCTTCTTGTCATATCCACCAAACGATGTGGTCTTCAACGTTACATCCATTCTGCAATTCTCCTTTCGAATGTCCATTATCCAATATGTTTCTTAATTATATCATAAGAACTTCGTTTATGCATCATTTTTTTACATGGGATTTATGATTAACAATCTATATACAAATTACTTTAACGGACGTTTGAATTGACGATAATGGATTTACGAAGGGACATTTGCGACCGCCGGTACTTAATGAGTGTGAAACACGAATTTAGTACCGCTGCGCGGAGCAACTAAGCGGAAGCGGTCCCGGAGTGAACCATTATCGTCAATTCAAACTATGCATTAAAAGGTTCAATAAAAAGTATGTGTGTATTGATATTTGCTTTCACTTTATGATACACTAAGGGTATGTTTAATCATATAAAAATTATTACGAGGTGATCTTTAAATGAACTTTTTCATGAAAATTCATGCAAAAAAATACAAACGATTTTCTCTTTTGCCGATTTGTATGCTGTTAATTTTTTCATTAACCGCATGTACAGCGAATGTGGAGAAGCGGTATCAGACCTACATCAAGAGTTTGATCGCAATCAATTATCTTGGTGCAACCAAGGATTACATTGCGGCGTCCGGTGCCAATCAGGAGGATGCAGATGCCCTTTATCAGGCAAACATTGACCTGCTCACTGACAATATCCTCACCTATTACAGTGTGAATATTGACGATGCGCCAGAGATGCGGGAGCAGTTCGAGTCTCTTGCCAAAAATATTTACAGCAAGGTTAATTACAAGGTAGATAAAGCAAGAAAAGACGGCAGTGTTTATCTGGTAGATGTCACGATTTACCCGATCAACCTGTTCGCACAGACCTCTTCTGAAGTAACTGCTTATGTCGACACATTTAACAACGATGTGAAGGCTGGAACTTATAACGATTATTCTCTCACTGATTACGAAACATTATTCTCGCAGGGCTTGATTGACATCCTGAATGCCGGTTGTGAAAATATGAGTTATGCCGACCCGCAAGTTATAACTGTTGAAATTATTGAAGATGGAAATAAATATTACATCAGCGACCGCGATTTCATGCAGATTGATGCTGCTATGATCAGTTCCGCAATCGTGACTGAGACTGCAACTTCAACAGATGCGAATTAAATAATGAAGCATGCAGGTAATATATGAAACAACATATAAAAACGACCGATTGGTTTTAAACCAACCGGTCGTTTTTGATATATTATTTTATTATTCCTAGCTGATCATTGCTCCAGCCGGCATATCCTTCTCTGCGGTAAGCAGTGCCAGATTTCCATCGAAATCCTCTGCACAAAGAAGCATACCTTCGGATAACACACCTGCAAGCTTTGTCGGCTTCAGGTTCGTGATAACAACAACCTTCTTACCAACCATCTGCTCTGGTGTATAGTAATGCTTGATTCCTGATACGATCTGCAGGGTTCTGCCCTGTACCTTTACCTGTGAGCAAAGCAGCTTCTTGGACTTTGCAACTTCCTCACAGGAGATGATCTCACCCATCTGCAACTGCATACGGCTAAACTCATCAATTGTGATCTCTTCTTTCACTACAGCATCAAGTGTAGGAATCTCAACCTTTTCTTCCTTCTTTGCCTTCTTCTCCGGCTTTGGCTCTTCTTCAACCACTTTGGATGGGAAACGCTTCTCGATCTCCTCGAGCATCTTTGGTGCATCGATTCTTGCGAAGAGAATCTCCGGCTGATCCGTTACCTTATTCCCGGATGGATACAGGCCAAAGTTCGAAAGTTCTGTCACACGACGCTTTTCTGCATTGAGCTGCTTTAAGATCTTCTCAGACGTCTCCGGCATATATGGCTCCAGAAGGCTTGCGCCAACCACGATGCTCTCTACCAGATTGTAAAGAACGGTGTTCAGACGATCTGCATTCTCCGGATCCTTGGCAAGTGCCCAAGGCATCGTCTCATCAATATACTTATTGCAACGCTTAAACAAAGCGAAAATCTCTGTAATCGCATCTGCCACACGGAGCTTGTCCATGCATGCATTTACACGGAGTCTGGTGTCTGTCACAACTGCCTTTAAGTCGTCATCGACCGGCTCATGCGCACCTGCGTTTGTCACAACGCCATCGAAATATTTATTCGACATGGAAATCGTACGGTTCACGAGGTTTCCAAGTGTATTTGCAAGTTCTGAATTGATGCGCTCAATCACAAGCTCCCATGAAATAACACCATCGTTTTCAAATGGCATCTCATGCAGCAGGAAGTAACGGACCGCATCTACGCCAAACAAATCTACCATATCATCTGCGTAGATTACATTTCCACGGGATTTGCTCATCTTTCCATCACTCTGGATGAGCCAAGGATGTCCGAATACCTGCTTCGGAAGCGGCTCACCAAGTGCCATAAGGATACATGGCCAGTAAATCGTATGGAAACGGATGATATCTTTACCAATCAGATGCAGATCTGCCGGCCAATAACGATGGTACAGCTCGTCTGAATTGCCATCGACATCATAACCAAGGCCTGTGATATAGTTGGTCAATGCGTCGATCCATACATATACGATATGTCCCGGATCAAAATCTACAGGGATACCCCACTTGAAGGATGTTCTTGATACACACAGATCCTGCAATCCCGGAAGCAGGAAGTTGTTCATCATCTCATTCTTACGAGACTCCGGCTGGATAAAATCCGGATGTGTATTAATATGTTCGATCAAACGGTCAGCGTATTTGCTGAGTTTGAAGAAATATGCTTCCTCCTTTGCCGGCTGAACCTCACGTCCACAGTCCGGACATTTGCCATCGACAAGCTGTGCTTTGGTGAAGAAGGACTCACAAGGTGTACAGTACATACCTTCGTACTCGCCCTTGTAGATATCTCCCTGATCGTATAATTTCTTAAAAATCTTCTGTACCTGCTTCTCATGATAATCGTCCGTTGTACGGATGAACTTGTCATAAGAAGTATTCATCAGATCCCAGATACGCTTGATCTCAGCCGATGTCTCATCCACGAACTCCTTCGGTGTGGAGAGATTTTCAAATGCTTTAATCTCAATCTTCTGACCATGTTCGTCAGTTCCTGTCTGGAAACGCACGTCGTATCCGACGTATCTCTTATATCTGGCAATGCTGTCTGCAAGTACAACCTCATACGTATTGCCTATATGAGGCTTACCAGATGTGTATGCGATTGCGGTTGTAATGTAGTACGGTTTTTTAGGCATATGAAACCCCTCCCTTATTTTTGTTTTTAACCCACTCTTAATTTAAATTTCTGGACATCGCGCTCGTCATCGACTACCTCGATCTGACCGCCAAGTCCACGGATCTTTCCATCGAAATCTTCGTAGCCACGCAAAATATACTTGATATCGTCGATCGTACTGAATCCTTCCGCTGCCAATGCTGCAATGACAAGTGCGGCACCTGCACGCAGATCCGGTGCTACCAGATTCGCGCCTGTGTATCCATCCACGCCAGTAATCACTGCGGAATTACCTTCTACTTTGATGCGTGCTCCCATGCGGGAAAGCTCGCTTACATATTTAAACCGGTTTTCAAATATACTCTCCGTAATCACGCTCGTTCCCTGTGACAATGCAAGCGTTACCGCCATCTGCGGCTGCATATCTGTCGGGAATCCCGGATATGGAAGTGTCTTAATCTGTGTTGCCTTGAATCTGCCGTCCGCCATAACACGAACTGCATCATCGTATTCGATTACGCGTGCACCAATCTCATTCAGCTTCGAAGAGATTGCCTCTAAGTGTTTTGGAATTACATTTTTGATGAGAACATTTCCCTTTGTCGCTGCCGCCATCGTCATAAATGTTCCCGCCTCGATCTGATCCGGAATGATCGAATACTCCGTTCCTCTCAGCTTCTGAACACCACGGATACGGATGACATCCGTTCCGGCGCCCTTGATATTTGCACCCATACTGTTCAGGAAGTTCGCTACATCTACAATGTGTGGCTCCTTCGCAGCATTCTCGATCGTCGTCTTGCCCTCTGCAAGCACGGCTGCCATCATGATATTGATGGTTGCGCCAACCGTTACCACATCGAGATAAATATGATTTCCAATCAACTGGTCTGCTTTCGCAACAACCTTACCACCATTTACAATCTCTACTTTCGCACCAAGTGCCTCAAAGCCCTTGATATGCTGGTCGATCGGACGCAGTCCAATATCACAGCCGCCCGGCAAAGCAACCTGTGCATAGTTGTATTTACCAAGCAAAGCTCCAAGCAGATAGTAGGATGCTCGTATCTTCCGAATATATTCATCATCCACACAGACATCCTCGCCGGTTCTGATTGTTCCGCCGCAGATAGAAACTGTATGGTTATCAATGTATTTTACCTTAGCGCCAATTGTCTCGATTGCACGAAGTAATGTCTTTGTATCTTCTACATATGGTACATTCTCAATAATGCATTCTTCGTCTGTCATGACTGCTGCTGCAAGGATACCGAGTGCGGCGTTTTTCGCACCGGCAATCGAAACTTCACCTTCCAGAACATTGCCGCCTTTTATAACATATTTTTCCATTTCACACCTCTGTGCTGCCAGTTATTTTTTACGCTACTAGCCCATAATCTTAATAATTATAACACATTCCATTATTTTGTAAAGCATTTTACTTGTCTGCCTCACAATAAATGCATCGATAAATACGATTTTTTTCATCGGCTAATTTAAATATATGCACAATTCCTGGTTCTGTCGATGTGATACAGCGAGGATTTTTACATTTTTTCACATTGATCAGTTTTTTTGGCAATGCCAGCTTCTTTTTCTCGACCGTCTGTCCGTCCTTGATGATGCTGACTGTGATATCTGGATCGATGTAACCCAACACATCCAGATTCACATCGTACTCCTTATCAATCTTCAGGATGTCCTTCTTGCCCATCTTGCTGCTCTTGACGTTCTGCAGGATGGCAACGGAACAGTCGAGCTTGTCAAGTTCGAGGTCGTGATATACCTGAAGTGCCTTGCCAGCAGTAATATGATCCAGCACAATACCATTTTGAATACTATCTATCTTCATGATTTTTCCTCCTTAATGCAAATCCATTTCCTTACTCTGGGATCTTGGCAAGCTTGTCCGCAGACAGATTCAGCTTCGCACCATTCGCCTTGAGCAGTGTCAGCATCAGTGCCATACGCACGAATTTTCCATTCATAACCTGACGGAAATAGCAGGCACGTGGATCATCATCGATTTCCACAGAGATCTCGTTCACACGTGGAAGCGGATGCAGGATTGCAAGGTCAGACTTTGCATTTTTCAGCTTCTTTCCATCAAGAATGTATGTATCCTTCAATCTGACATAATCCGCCTCGTTGAAGAAACGTTCCTTCTGTACTCTTGTCATATAAAGCACATCCAGCTCGCTCATCACTTCTTCCATCGACTCTACTTCTTCATATGGAATATTCTTTGCTTCGAGCACTTCGGAAATAATGTATTCCGGCACGCGGAGTTCCTTCGGTGCAATCAGGATGAATTTGATGTTCTCATAACGGGACAATGCCTTGATCAGGGAATGTACGGTACGTCCAAACTTCAGATCGCCACACAGACCAATCGTGAAATTATCCAGTCTTCCTTTCTCCCGCAGGATTGTAAGCAGGTCTGTCAATGTCTGTGTCGGATGGTTATGTCCGCCATCCCCCGCATTGATAATCGGCACGCCACTCACCATGGAAGCACGCATCGGCGCACCTTCCTTCGGATGACGCATTGCGATGATATCTGCATAGCAGCTTACCACTCTTGTTGTATCGCCCACGCTCTCGCCCTTCGTTGCTGACGAAGAATCAGCCGAAGAAAAACCAAGTACATTTCCGCCAAGCTCCATCATTGCTGATTCAAAGCTAAGCCTTGTTCTTGTACTTGGTTCAAAAAATAATGTTGCAAGTTTTTTGCCCTTACACGCTTCGCTATACGCTTCTTTGTCGTCGATGATATCCTGTGCCAGCTTCAAAATGCCATCGATTTCTTCTACGGTCAGGTCTGTTGAATCAATTACATGTTTCATTTCTGGTTTCCTCCCATTGAACGCACGTTGTTTTTTCGGAATATCTCATCGATTGCAAACCGGTCTTCCCGGTTGCAAACGAGGATATATGTTTTTCGATTCGCACGAATCTTCAGTACGATTACATTGCTGTCCTCCCCCTGGTTCTCCAGGAGAAAAGACCGCATGAATTCCCATTCGATAAATGTGGTTCCGACCAGCACTCCATCTTCTGTGATGCCACTCTGTATCCGGGTGGACAGCACGATGAACAACACAAACATCAATACCGCAGGCACAAATATGTAGATCTTAAAATATACCAACACAACAAGTCCCACAAGTCCAAGGTTCGCATAGACGACCTCAGAGATATTTAATTTGTGATGCAGCCGGCTCTTTATGACGATCCCAGACTGTTTTTTCACGGCAGAGACGCAGACAAGCGCGCCCGTACCAAAGCCAAGGAAAAGCACAAACGCCAGTACCGAAAGCCACACATCCATATATTATACCACTTAAATTCCTTTTATCAATGTATACATGACAGCTTTTTCTGCGTGTCTTCTGTTTTCTGCCTGATCGAGAATATGATCAAGGTTCTTCATCTCCACGTCCTTCGAAATCTCGAAGCCTACATGCATTGGCATGTCGTGGAAGACAAGTGCATGACTGCCCTCTAAGAACTCATCGTTCAACTGATATGGCATCATCTTATCCATGAGTTCTTTCTTCTTATCCTGATATGCAGGATCGTTAAAGAACTCCATGTCAAGCCATGTATCGGTGTAGCAGATATCCATATCCTTGACATATTTCTTCACTTCGTCCATCGGCATGTTCGGATCAAGCTCTACATAGTAACCAGTCTTCTTTGCTTCCTCATAGAAGTCTGGACCGCAGGCAGTATCATTTACAAGCGGGGTAAGTCCGTACAAAGTTCCCTGCTTCATCTTGGAGAAGAATTCTACCAGTGAATTGAATACGTTGTTCTTTGCACCGATATATAAGAACTTGACATTCAGACTACCAAACTTCTCGATGATCGTCAGTGCATCTGCCAGAATCTGGCAAGGATGGTACGAGTTATCGCAGCCATTGATAAATGGTACCGTTACATTGTCACCGAACAGCTCAACGGTCTCATTTTTCACGAGACGTGCCATGATGATGTCCACATTGCGGCATACATATTTGATCTCAGAAACCGGCTCGCCAAGAACAAAGTTGCTGTCCTTCCAGAGCTGGTTGTAGTAGGTTCCGCCAAGCTCTGTCATTCCTGTCGTGAAAGAAAGGAATGTACGGGTACTTGTCTTCTCAAACAACGTATAGAGCTTCTTGCCCTCCAATGCGTGGCTGTACTTCTCCGGATTCTTCTTCATATCCAGTGCAAGATCAAGAATCTTCTGCAGCTCTTCCGCAGAGAAATTCTTGAAGTTCAACATATTCTTCATGATATCTTCCTCCTGTTTTCTACAAATATTTCTTTAAGTCGTCTACCTTGTCGGTCTTCTCCCACGGAAGGTCGATATCGGTTCTTCCGAAATGTCCATAAGCGGCTGTCTGCTTGTAGATTGGTCTGCGCAGATCAAGCATCTTGATGATACCAGCCGGACGCAGGTCGAAGTTCTCACGGATGATCTCTACGAGCTTATCATCTGCAAGCTTACCTGTGCCAAATGTATCTACCATGATGGAAGTTGGTCTTGCAACACCGATCGCATAAGAAAGCTGGATCTCACACTTCTCAGCCAGTCCGGCTGCCACGATATTCTTTGCTACATAACGTGCGGCATACGCTGCGGAACGGTCTACCTTTGTGCAGTCCTTTCCAGAGAATGCTCCGCCGCCGTGACGTGCATATCCACCGTAAGTGTCTACGATAATCTTACGTCCGGTTACACCAGAGTCACCGTTTGGTCCACCGATAACAAAACGTCCGGTTGGGTTGATGAAGAACTTCGTCTCATCGTCGATCATATCCTGTGGAAGGACTGGATCAAATACATATTTCTTGATATCCGCATGGATCTGCTCCTGCGATACATTCTCGTCATGCTGGGTAGAAAGTACAACTGCCTCTAATCTGCAAGGCTTTCCGTTCTCGTCATACTCTACCGATACCTGTGTCTTACCATCTGGTCTTAAATAAGGAAGTGTGCCGTTCTTACGAACTTCTGTCAGCTTTCTTGCAAGCTTGTGTGCCAATGAGATTGGATATGGCATAAGCTCTGGTGTCTCGTTTGTTGCATAGCCGAACATCATACCCTGATCGCCAGCGCCGATTGCCTCAATCTCCTCATCGGACATATGATTTTCCTTTGCTTCGAGTGCCTTGTCAACACCCATTGCGATATCGGTTGACTGCTTGTCAAGTGCAACGATCACACCACAGGTATCACAGTCAAATCCGTACTTTGCACGGTCATAACCGATCTCACGAATTGTCTCACGTACGATTGTCTGAATATCGATCTGTGCCTTTGTTGTGATCTCACCCATAACAAGTACCAGTCCGGTTGTTACGGCTGTCTCACAGGCAACACGGCTCATAGGATCCTGCGCTAAAAGCGCATCTAATACGGCATCACTGATCTGGTCACAGATTTTGTCAGGATGGCCTTCGGTTACTGATTCTGAAGTAAATAATAACTTCTCCATTTGTTCCTCCTTTGGAATGCATTTGTCTATGGTTCTTTGTCTCTTTTTCAGCGGCAATTCATAAAAAATAAATCCGGCTGCAAGCAACCGGATTTGAAAGTCGTTATCAAATCTTCTTATTGCTCGACAACTTAATCTAAGTATCGCTCAGGTCGGCACCTTCCGTCTCCGGGGTTGCCGTGGCTTCTTCGTCCCTTATGACTCCACCACTCTGAATAAGAGAGACATGTTTAACATATATCATATATTTCTAATTGTCAATGGTTTTATTTGCTAATCTCGTTGTATTTGCGCATATTCTGGCGATTTTCATTCCTGTGTGCCATGCTTTTTACGGATAAATCGAATCAGCGCCGCAACAAGCATCAGAATCAGCACGCCTACTGCTGCGCCACAGCTATCGAGTAGCACGTCCTTTACCTGTCCGCTCCGTCCAGGAACAAACAACTGATGAAACTCATCCGTCGCCGCATACACCGTCGCAGTTCCCCACGCGAATAACGCAGACACCTTTCGTTTTCTTCGGACATCCAGCCATACACCACAGAGCAGCATTGCAAAGACGGCATATTCCGTCGCATGTGCCAATTTTCGGATCGGATGATCGACCTTCGCTGCAAACGCAAGCTGTGCTTCCTCCGACCAGTTCTTAAAATCCGGATGTACAATGCGTCCAAACTCCATACCGACCGTATAACTGTCCTCCGTCGATTCCTCGCCATTTCTGGCAGAGAAACAGAAGATCATAATCGCGAACAGTACCGACAATACAAGAAACACAATCTGCCGTTTCGACAGCCTCCCCGACTGCGTCTGCTTATCCTTAGATATGCTTCTTGATTGCATCTGCCAGTGCCTTCAAGGATTCTGATTCTGTCTCGCCCTGCTTCCATGTCACCTGTACGTCATCCCCTGCGTGACGTGGAATCACATGCATATGGAAATGATGCACGGTCTGACCGGCTACTTCGCCATTGTTCTGCACGATATTCAGGCCCTCGCAGCCAGTCTCTTCCTGTACCGCTTTCGCAACGTGGGTTGCAAGCGAAAATACCTTGCCTGCAGTCTCCTCATCAAGCTGGTAGATATTATCGTAGTGCTCCTTCGTCAGAATCAGCGCATGTCCCTGATTGGCTGGTGCCAGATCCAGAATTACACGGCACTCTGGTGTCTCATATACCGTTGCAGATGGAATCTCTCCATTTGCGATCTTGCAGAAAATACAATCATCTTTTTTCATCTTTACTTACTCCTTTTTATTTTAACTACTTATACTTTACCATTTCTGATAAAGCATGGCATCGTTTTGCTCTTAGACCTGGTATCCACGTTTTTCGTAGTTTACACCCTGTATACTCTCGTTCAGGGTTCCTTTCCCATAGGTAAGTCCAGCGTACACCTGATGTACATTCTGCATCACAGCGCCCTCGTTGTCAAGTTCGTGTAAATGTACAAATCCGACACGTAAATCATCGACCATCTGCACACATCGATCCAGTTCATCCGGCTGTCTGCGTACTTCCGAGCGCACAAGCTTCCCATAGATAAATCGCAAAATGGCAACCACATTTCTTCCAAGCGGATCTTCCTTCGAGAAACATTCAATCAGCTCCTGCATCGCACGCCGCGCCTGCCCAATCGTTTGCAGGTATGTGGTCATATTCTCCGCTTCGTACGCTGCCATCGCATCCATGCCGTATGTATGAAATATATCACATAGCACCAGAATCAGACCGCTGTGGTTCTCCTGACTGATGCGTCGTGTAAATTCCTGTTTTTGTTCCTGTGTCATGGTGGTTTCCTCATATTCCTGTCTTATACATATTATCCCAATCCGGTCTGCGCCGCCTACTGCAGCAGCTGTAACAGCGATTCCGGTCTGTCGTTCGCCTTCTGCATCATGGAGATTGCCGCCTGCGACAAAACCTCCTGCTGCGTATATTCTGTCATCTCCTCAGCCATATCCGTATCCATGATCCGCGAATAAGCCTCCGTGATACTCTCACTTTGCACTTCGAGATTCGAATGCACATCATCCAGCCGGTTCTCATACGCACCCAGCTTCGAACGTGCAGCCGAAACTTTCTTCACTGCCTCATCAATGATATCAACTGCCTGACTTGCATATTCATGTGTGTACATGATCAACTCATCCACGCCAAGTGATTTTGCATTCAGCTCTGGAATGTCGATGGCTAACTGCTCACCCTCGTTGGAACCTGTCTGTATTACCATCGTTCCAGCCGACAGCACTTCGATCTCTGCTGTTACAGCTCCACCATTTTCGGCAACAGCGCCCGGATCTGCTTCAATCGTCATAGAGAAGCCGCTTCGGTCTGTGACTTCAATCTTATTTCCATTTGTCTTCAAAGTTGCAGTCGTAGAAAATCCATCTTCTGTGATGTTCAAAGCTGCCTGACAATCCTTGCCCTGCATCATCGTGCCATCTGTCACTCCAAACACCGCTGCCAGCTCCGGATTTCCCACAGAGATGCTGATTTTCTCACTGCTGCCATATCCCTTTGTGCGGAACACCACCGGTGCTCCACTGTCAAAGCTCTCCTCTGTCGTTCCGTCATTCGACGCAAAGACATCAATATTGATCTTGGCAAGGCTGGTCTGGATCTTTCCATATACATCCTCCATCGTCATGCCTTCCTCGATCTCGATTGCAAATCCATTTACCTTCAAAGTTCCTGCCTGCTCTTTTGTGATCACGGCTGTAGAATAGGTAAATCCTGTCGTCATAGATGCCTGCTCTGCATCGGCTGTGACATTGATCGAATAAACACCCGTGCTTACCTCTGATGAAATGTATGTTGCTTTCACACCATTGACACTGGACAGGGAACGTCTCGTCAGATCCCCATTCAGCAGTGTCTGTCCGTTAAATGCGGTCGTATCGGAAATCTGTGTCAGCTCAGCCGCCAGGGAATCAATCTCCTCCTGAATCGCATCACGATCGACCTCATCATTGACATCGTTTGCCGCCTGCACAGCCAGTTCCCGCATACGTCCTAAAATGCTGTGCATCTCCTCCATGCCGCCCTCTGCGGACTGGATCACAGAGATACCATCGTTAGAATTCAAAGCCGCGCGGTCAAGTCCCCGGATCTGTGCACTCATCTTCTTTGAAATCGCAAGTCCTGCCGCATCATCTGCCGGGCTTGTAATCTTATAACCAGAAGAAAGTCTGGACATCGACTTTGCAACTTTATTATTTATTTTACCGAAATTCGTCGTGGCATTCATCGCCAGCGCATTATAATTAATTCTCATGGTCTGCCTCCTTAAACTCGTTCGTTATGCTTCAGCTATCCAAATGTCTGCTTCTTATCCGGCATCATGTCCGCGGCACATTATACGTCCGCATCCCGGTTTTACTATGTTATATATCGGTAAGTTTCGCCATAGCCTTAACGAAGAATATTGCCGCCCGACACAGTTTTTGTGTATCCGCTCCCCCGTTCGTTCCACGCGCCGCTGTACGGCTTTCTCCAAGCGCAACTGCCGCATCCGCATATTCACTTCCGGCAAGCAGTTCCCGGAACGCATCCGTCTGTCCAGCAAGCCATGTATTCGCCTCCGAGGAACCGCCAAGAATCTCACCCGTGCATGTTCCCGCTTCGTCCATCCGGATCTGCGCCTGCAGCATACCATGCACCCCTGCCGCCATCCGGATCGTGATGCCGCGGGCTTCTACTCCGCCCGTCTGCATCGTCAGATTCACTACCTTCATACCTGACTCTGTCTCAACCGGGAGCTGATACTGCCTTCTGCCCGCCATGGCTCCCAATATTCGGAATCCTGCCTGCACGACCTTCATGCCCTGCAGCTGATCTGATGTTATATTTCCTTCTTCTGCCTGATCATACATCTGCTCTACCATCTGTTGCCGGATATCCGCATACATCTGCGCCAGATCTGCGTCTGCTTCGATCTGTTTCAGCAGCATCTCCGATTCAAACGGCAACGCAATCTCCTCTCCTGTGAGGGACTTCGCCATAGCATCCGTCTCTGCGTCAACTGCATCCTCCTTCGTATGGTCCTGCCATCTAATCTGCTTCCATACCTGTGATGCAAATGTATAGAAATTCATGGACGCCTGATGATTGACAGCTTCTGCTTCCGGTCCTACCGACATTCCCTGCAGTATATAATCCGCCGCTTCCAGATTCTGTGCGCTCTCTTCAATATCATTTGCCTGCAGAAGCTGTTCTGCCTGTGCAAGCATCGGAGAATCAGAGATTTTCTCCCATGGGTTTTTATATTCTTCCTGCGCAGCCATCGGTTCATTTCGGCTCATATATTCATCTTTCTCTCCCATGCGGAGCTGTCCGGTCCAGTTACCATCCGCACCAACCCGTCCCGCATATGCACGCGCGATCTGATCATCCATCTTCTCCCCACGTGTCTGCAGATCCGCAAGCATACCGAACGAATCATCGACCACAGCCTCCATCCCGGCGGCCTTCCGGCTTCGCATCGCAGTAATCAGATTACGCACGGTAAGCCGGCTGTTGTTCGCGAACAGATACCCGGCTTCCCGGTCGCCGGATTTCTCTAACTGCTTAAATACCCGGTACAACCCGATATATCCTGCGCGTTCCTCGCTGCTGATCTGTCCACGCTTCTCTACATCACGCAGATACGTTGCAAAATCGTCTGTCTCCTTCACACCTGCTTTGTAATTTTTGTCCCGCAGTGTCTGATTGAGTTCATCGACTGTCATATCAAGCGGGTTGATACCATCCCGGATCATAGACAGCACCGCATTCGGATGGCATGCGGCAAGCATATCATTGACCGCTCTGTCATACTCTATGATCTGTGCGATATTTTCCTCCGTGATTTCCATGCGGTTATACCCGAGAATCTGTACCGCTCGTGTATGTTCCTCATCCACCGGCAGCTCCATATCTGTCAGTATATCTTCGATATTTGAAAATGCTTTGCGGATACTATCTCCCATATCCGCACGCGGGGCTGTACCAAGTGCCTCATATCCGCGCTCCATCGCTGCGAAATCAACGGAACGCCGGATCGTCTGTGTCGATATATCTGCCACCCCATCCGGCACATTGTTATCGGACATCCGGCGTTGCATATCACCTGCCTGTCCACCGATCTGGTGTTCTTCCTGTACAAGCTTCGCAAATCCATGTACCGTCACCGACTGCAGCGCGTCCGTACCCGCCAACACGCCAAGCCTTGTTGCCGGTGCCGTGCCAATCGTCTGCAGATCTGCCTGCATCTGCTGATAGATTGCCTTGTTTTCTTCGGTTGGCGCAACACCCTGCTTCGCAAACATCTCCTGCGTAAGCTGTGCCTCTGCATTTCGCAGCTTCGCCACCACCTGCGCCAGTTCACGAGTATCAATATTGATATCCACGGAGAGCATCCGTACTGCAACACTCTGTGTCATGGAGAGCCGGATCTCCTCTAACTGCCGCAGTGCCGTTACCTCCCGCAGCGTCTGATTCTGTATGTCGGAACCTGCGCTCCGGCCATCCTGTAACTGTGTACCCTTATCCGCGGTTTCGTCGTATGCTCCCACCGGCTGTCCACCGGTCTGTCCATCCCGTACCCCATCATAATGCGCCGCCACCAGCGCAGCGATTGTAAGCGGCCGCTCTGTACGTACTGCCTGTGCCACATCCTCTGCTGTAATCGAAGCTGCATCCTGTCTGAGCTTTGCCGCTCTCGTCTCAAGCTCCTGTGTCTGCCGCTTCTCTGCCTGCTGTGCCGTCGGCAGTTCACCGATATCCTTCCCGATCTGCGCCTGCATCTGCATATAAGCCCGCACGGAATCCGTCGTGACCGGAATATCATTTGCCAGAAGCAGATTTGCCCCGGCCATACTTGTTTCATCCACGACAAATCCAGCCTGCATGATCACATGTGCGAGCTGCGCCTGCAAGCCGGAATCTGCATTTCCATCTTCACCCGAAGCATACACCGATTGTCCAGCGCTCTGCTGCGGCCTGGATATTGTCTGTTGTGCAGCCTGTTTCGCCGCATATGCGGTGTCTCCTCCCAATTCATCCACCGTGGCAATCTCTCTTTGTCCACTGTAATGCGCCTTGTAGAGTGTCTCCTGCGTGAGTGGCTGCCGATTCTTCAACAGGTACAGAATGTCCTTGTTCCCCACCTGCAGCTTCACATCTGTCCCGGCTATCTGCGCCCCGCTACTTGTAAAAACCAGATTCGAGGCGTCTCCCTCCTCGATCTGCGCCTGCGCGAGCACATTTACAAGCGCGTCCTTACGCGCATCTGCACGCATGGAAGTAACCAGCCCTTCTATGTCCGAAAGCGATGCCGAAGCGACATCCACGCCCATCATACGAAGCTTCTTTATCTCCTCGGAAGTAAGGGAACGCGCAATCTCCCGTGCATCTGCACGCGCCTGTTCTTCGTCGCTTGTCTCTTCCTGCTGTTCCTGCTTCGCCTTCTCCTGCATGTCCTTGCGGTACTCATTGAAATTATCCATGACCGTCTGCGCATTCGTGTCGACCGAAGAATTCCTGTCGTACTGCACCTGCCCGACCTTCTCGAAGGCATCGAGCTGATCGACCGAAGCAGTCTTCATCTTTGTTCCACTGTAAGCATTTGCACTGTCACTATACGCTTTGATGGCATCCTGTGAATTTTTGATATTGATATTCTGCATAAAATGCTCCTTGCATCATTAATTTGTATGATATTATTCCTATCTTGCATCGTTCCGATCCTGCGTTCCGGTTGCCCGAACTGGTTCTCTGTCTTTTATATCGGCACAGTCCGCCCAATCATTAAGAAGCTGCATGGTGTCTGAAGCACAATGTCCAAGACGCAATGCCTGAAGCACAATGTCTGAAACGCAATGTCCAAGACGCAATGCTTGGTGTTTGCATGAAGATTAAATGCAAAAAGCATGGACGGCTCATTATGAACCAACCATGCTTTTTCATTACTATCTCATGCGCATCTGTCACTGCTTACCGGTACAAGCACATGTATAATATTTCATCATTTAATTGAAAAATGGTGTCCCGGGTGCTACCGTCCCATCATAGATCAGACCGGTTTCCGGCAACTTCCCTGCGTTACTATCAACCCGCATATTTGCGACCTGTTCTTTGGATAGTTTCATGTCAGCCGGAAGCTTATCATATGAATCTGAATACCACCAGTTTCTTCCGTAATACGACTTCACTGCATACCAGCCACCTCGTTGCGCATCATATTCATACAGGACATCCTGTGTGACGGTTTTGCCGGATGCATTTGTAAATGTTTTATTCCGGACAAGAATATCCGAAGTCGGATGCTGTGCATAAGTTGCCTTCAGGTCAATACCGTTATTCTTATTGACATATCTTCCGTCCACCCATACATCCTCCATATGGTGGACGCCGTTTCCAACACCTGTATATGCACTCACATACGTATATGCCGTTCCATATCCCCAGCCCTCAGCAGCAACCTTCAGCCAATTGCCTGCGCCAATCTTTTTCTCAAATTCATCTCCGGACAACTGATTCCGATATGTCTGTAACTCATCGGTCGATTGTTTCTCATATTGATGAATTTTCCTTTCCAGTTTATCGAGGGACGAAGAAAATGCGTAATCATTCGCTCCACCGTCAAAGGTAAATAAACTTTCAATATATTTGGACATAACCGGATCCGTATTTCCGTTTCCGGCACCACCATATGATTTCGTTGTTCCGTTCCATGTTACATCGACCAGATAATGCGCCGAGCCTGACGAAACCGTACAATCCGGCTGCAACGCTTTCGCTACATTCGCCATAACGCCCGGAACTCCTACGGATGACAACACCATCGGATGAAGGTATTCCAGGAACATCATCTCATCCGCCGACTGCCACATCGAATAGTGTTCATTCAAAGACAATTCCGGGTATGGAGATGTTGCCAGCAGCGGATACGGGCGATTCGGATCCGGCTTCGATGTGTCAACGATGTTTTTCGGATAGACAGAAAGCCGCCCCAACGCTGAGTTCACACTTTGCAGATTGTCGAACAAGCCTTTTGATTTATCCGTGTAATTGTTAATCAGATAATCGGTCAGACTCTCCACCGATTTGCAGGAAACCTGAACCGGTGTATCCGTATAAACCGGCATTGTTGAATACGACACATTTCCCGAATAAGTGACTTTATAGGCACGATCAGCCTGCTGCAATGTATATGCTCCGCCATCGGAACCCGATTCAGACATCTCGAATATATATCCGCCCTTCACACGTCCGGTTTCTTTATTCTCGTATTTGACATCGAAAAATCTCCGGGTCGTCGGGATAAGATAAGCTCCTTTTCCGGCCTTATACTTACTGTTTTTATCCTCAAAACGAACATAGGAAACATCCGGATTATTCGTCTTCACATAGAAATACTCATTGAAAGGCTCCAGCAGAGGAACGATTTCATATGAATATCTGGTAACATCGTTCTTGTTTGCTCCGGTTGAGCCCGTTGAACCCGATGTTCCGTTTGAACCGGTGCTTCCGTTTGATACCGGATTTTCCGGCAAAGCAATTTCAGGCCGGTTCACAAAACCCGTTCCAACTGTAGATACGATACCTGCAACATTTCCCGGAGCCGCCCCGTTCTTTTGAACAAGAACGATCTGGATTGCCTCTAACCTTTTTGCATATCCGGCCGTTCCAGCAGCTGCTCCATTTCTTGTCCATCCAAGCCAGCCATACGACTGTGCATGTACGCGGTAATAAACATCATAGTGATTGGCAAGTTCTCCAGTAAGGTAAATCTGGATTGCCTCCAGCCGTTTTGCCTGCCCGCTTGTTCCGGACATCTCGCCATTCATTCTCCAGCGGGACTCCCAGCCATAGCTTTGTACATGTGTGCGATACACAATATTTCCCGTATATTGTTGATTGGTAAGTTTTATCTCTATACCTTCCAGGCGTTTTGCACGTCCGCTTGTACCTGCCATCACTCCGTTGTTCTTCCATCCCTGCCAGCCATAGCTTTGTACATGCGTACGATATGTAATGTTGGTCGTCTCCCGACCTCCGACATTCACATCAGAGGCGCCATTGAGCGATACGTAGTTTCTCCCATACCTGCTTACGATACCATTGACATTATTCTGAACCGTTGTTCCCCTTGCGACAACAACAATCTGAATTGCCTCCAACCGCTTAGCAAGCCCTGCTGTTCCGGCTGCCTGTCCATTTTTTGCCCAGGCAAGCCAGCCATATGACTGTGCATGCACACGATAATAAATATCGTAATTCTGTGCATTTGCACCGGTTAACTCAATTTTAATCGCTTCCAGACGCTTTGCTTCGCCCTGTGTTCCGCTCATCTCACCATTCGAAACCCACGGGAGCCAGCCATATGTCTGGCAATGTGTTGTATAACGGACCCCCAGATTATCTCCGGAGACTGTGATCCGGATTCCTTCCAGCCGTTTTGCTTTTCCGCTTGTTCCGGAGGCTTCTCCATCACGCTTCCATGCAGATTCCCAACCAAATGTCTGAACGTGTGATTTGTATTGTACCGAAACCCCTGCGGCTTCCACATTTTGAACCGGGACATATGCAAATACAGACAGCACCATCACGATTGAAAGCACAAGTGCCCATACTCTTCTCTTATTCATAAATAACCCTCCCTTGTCACCACACGCTTACGCGGTATAGATCTTCTCCGTCACCGTATGAGATTCACCCGGTGCAAGCTCCTTGTAACCAGATTCCTCTGCTGGGATTGGCTGGTTTGGTGCATCGATGATCCATGTGCAAGGCTCTGGACAGAAGTATCCTTTGTCTCCATGATCGTTCCATACAACCCAGAATTTGAAGTCCTTACATACTTCATAGCAGATACGCTTGCCTGTTGCAGCATCCGTTGCCACTGCGCCATAGAATGGCTTGCCATCCAGACTTCCTTCCTCTGCAAAGAATACGTCATTGTCAATATCATGCAGCACTGGAACCTGTGAACCAGTCAGATACTGTCTGTCGTGATTTGTCTGTACGAGCATGTCACCTGTCGGAATGCAGGACTTTGAAAGCTCCCACTTCTCGCCAACCGGGATATACAGACGCATATCCAGACCATTTCCATCCTTTGTGAAAGGTCCGTTAATCGTTGTATGGTTGCACATACCATATGGCATCTGCTTGTCAGATGTATTTGTCATTGTAAATGCATACTCCAGACCGTCATCGGACAAAGTAAATGTGAACTCTGCCTTGAAGCTGACTGGGTATGTCTCGAAAAATTCATCGTTCTTGTCATATATGTACTCTGTCTTTGCGATTGCCTTCTTGCCGTCCACGGCTGCACTCACAAGTGTATGCTCACGCTTATGCAGGAAACCATGAATATGGTTGCCAAGCGGATCATTCAATGGAAAATGATAGGTTGCATCGCTTACCTTCAGCACGCCATTTGCAAGGCGGTTTGGAAGATACAGGGTCGGAAGTCCATACACCTCCGGGCTCTTCTTCAGATCCTCAACAGAAAGGGATTCGTCATAACGGAAAATCTCAATGTCATTTTCAACATCCTGCATACGGATGACATTACTGCCTAAAAAAGGTGCCACGATTGCTTTGTACTTTCCTGCTGTCAGTGCAACTGCCTCTTTCCCTTTATAATCAATAATCTCTGCGGAATAACTCATTGTTTTTTCCTCCTTTTCAAGACTGCACCTTTCGTGCAGTTTCACTCAAAAAATTTCATTTCAAATCACATAAAATAATAGCACATCGACCATACTATGTCTAGGAAAAAAGAACACAAGACATGCTTTTTGCGTATGATATGGATAGGCACGCATGCAACCGATTATTCACAAGTCTTTTCGAGTTTTACCATCCATTTCTCCCCCTTGCTAAGATACCACCCGCGCGGTTGCATTTTTATAAAAAGGGACCGATTTGTTTCGGTCCCTGTAATTTATTATCTGTACTTTTATAATTTGAATTTGATCTGCACTGGCTCCTTCAACGACTGTCCGCCTCTCGACTTCACATTTTTTGTGATCGTCAGGAAATAGTATTCGTTCGTCGAATACGGCTCCAGCGGTTCCACCTCGATAATCTCATTTTTCGTATCATAACGGATATAGGATCGCAGCTTCTGGTTCTGCGAATTCGTCACATACATCGTATCCTTGTTCACCGTATGCGGGTCCAGCGGAATATTGAACCGCACGCGCCACACAAAATTCCCCGTCTTAAAACGCAGATCCTGCTTGACCTTGTTCGCAAGCTGTGGTGGAATATCTTCTATATCAATCAAATTTTTTGCCATTTGCAACTCCCTCTGTCGTAATCCAATGCCGCATTTCCAGCATCCATCTTCTGTACTCACTCATGTTTTAGTTTATCACAAAGCGCATGTGCGAACAAGAATTTTGCCGCTGTCTGTCAGAATTTTGTACACGCATTTTCTTTACATCACAGATTTGTAACACTACAATAAAATTGTTACGAATTTGTTATCGTACATTTCAATATATCGTCACATTTTCCATATATTTGAATAGCGTATGCCATATATGGGAACACTGACTGCAAGTACATATTCCGTAGGAGAGCAAATCATGAAACATAAATTTCAGTTTTCCTACAAAAGACAAAAATTACTGACATTTACTTTGGTGGGAAGCAGTCTGCTCGTCTGTCTGATGAGTCAGGCACGCGAATTTCCATCGATCAAATTACCGCAAAAAGAATACAGACTAACCGGAACATCCCTGCAAAGTGTAAAGGAAATCGTTCCTTATTATGATTCCTGCAACACCGTCTACGATGATTCCCTCTATCAGGGCGAGATCGTCGTCACACAGGAAGGCACCGCTGGCAAGCAGGAAACAACTGCTTTGATCACCTATTTAAATGGACACGCTGTGTCCGAGGAGATCATCGATTCCCGCGTCATCACGCCCGCGATTGCCCGCGAGGTACATGTCGGAACAAAGGAGCGACCGGACTTTCTGATTCCGGTCGATGATTACGTCATCACTTCTTACGTCGGTCCGCGCTGGGGCAGAACGCACAACGGAATCGACCTCGCGGTCAATGTCGGCACGCCTGTCAAGAGCAGCACCGCCGGAACCGTCATACAATCCGGTTGGAACGGCGGCTACGGCATCAGTGTCTATGTGGACTGCGGCGATGGCATGGTCATCCGTTACGGACATCTGTCTGAAACTTCTGTCGAAGTCGGACAGACCGTCGCACAAGGCGATCTGCTCGGACTCTCCGGCAACACCGGAAACAGCACCGGACCACATCTGCATTTTGAAATGCGGGTGAATGATGAGGTTGTTGATCCATTGGAATACGTGAAGCTACAATAAAATAGCTGGGGGTATTTGATTGGAATAATTTAATTTTTACATTTGGGTGGGGCGGAAATTTTCATAAGAAGATATGTAACAGGATTTCCAATCACTGCTTGTCCCAACACACACCCAAGTGTATTATCAAAGATATCATCAAATTCAAACAAGCCCCGGCACAGCCAAAGCTGCAAGCCTTCAATACTTGTAGAAATCAGAATTCCAGTAACCAACGCCAGCCAAATACCTCGTTTCCGTCCACTCGCAAGCGGCAGCAATGCACCAATCGGAACAAACAACGCAATATTCAGCAGAATCTCCCAAAACAAGCTATGTGTATATCCCTCTTCAAAGGCATGATACACTACCTTCCACGACCAGAACCATTCATACTCCGCCTGCCTTGTCCCTGGCTGCCGCATAAACACAGTCGAACCAAATACAAGCATCAGATATGTCACAAGCAATAACACAGAAACCGCCTGCACCCAACGAATATGCTTGCGTAGCACTTGTATCAATAAAATGGCTGTTACTCCTATCAAAACCGAGAAAAATACAACCGCTTCAAACGCGGTCCACTCTGGATAATATTTTATAAATATCTGATTGAGATCCATATGTTTCCCCTTTCCTTGTGTAGTATAGCACAAGTTTTTATCCTCAGATATAACCTGTATTTTTTATCAAAATTACAAAAACCGGGCTTGACGATTCTGCATGAAATATAGCAGAAAATGCACGAACGTGAAAAAGTATGCTCTCCTGCGCGTCAATTGTGCCACCCCCCTTGTTTTTTCTTCCACTTATGTTACGATAAATGTGTTCAAAGCAAACACCTTTGGACATCTTGGGGAGAGGATGAGTTGCTGATGTTCGGAAGCAGCTCAGATGTGTGTTTTATATAGAAATACCGTGTGGATTGGGGAATCCACACGGTATTTTGCGTTACTGTTTTAATTTGATGTGTTTTGACCTATAGCTTAGTCAAATATTATTCTGACAAACCTTTATAGTAATCAATTACGTTTACAAACGGAATAACAACTTTTCCGCTGTCAAAAATATTAGATGTTATCGATTCTATTTTTCCTCTTGCAATGCTAATCAGAGCTGCAGCTCCATTTATGATTACAAGCTGTTTAAAATCTTCTTCCTCAGTATTTTTTTCTGATAGGAATGCTCCTTCTAAAGATAGTTCTAATTTAAAATTTCGATCTTCTGCCTGCTCTATCTCTACTTCAAAATCTATAGCCATTTGCGAAAAAAGGCCTTCGTCAATATTTTCAAAACTAGGCTCATTAATATTAAGACCAAAACTTCTTTTTGCCTCTTTTTGAACATTCACTATGTTATTTTCAACAGAAATCTCTTTAATCGTTGTACCAACTAACTTTATTCCTGTTGCAATTCGATTTAACTCCATTATGCAATCGCCCCCTTATCATATACAAGTCGTAAATAACCATTATCCCGTCTTTTCTTTCCTACCTTTTCGCTCTCCCATTCCACAATATTATAATCAGATTTTACACATGGTTTATCCAAACTAACAAATAATTTCAAGTTTGTCTTTTGACAAATTTCATTTAATGTTCTTATCGTGAAATTATATTCCCTACTTTCCCACTTAGAAACCATTGCCTGCGTTACGCCCATATATTCAGCAAACTTTTGTTGTGTCATGCCCATGTCAAGTCTGCATCTTTCAATCTGCGCAGAAATCTTTGCTAACTCAACAATCGTTTTTACTTCAGACTTAGAAATACCTTCTGAAACCCAATTTGACTTCTTTGCATTTGCAATCTTTTCTGCAATTCCCATTTTCATATCCTCCATCTATAATCCTATTAAGTTAACTAAACAACCATTTTAGCCTCTTTTGAGCAGTTTCAATCGCTCTCTGATAATCTCCAGCACTTTTCTCTAAAAAGGCCGTAAGCAGTATTATGGTATCATCTTCAATCGTATAAAGTACTCTTACATTTTTCCTGGATTCTGGATGTCTAATACTATATAGTTTGTCAAATCCCGTTAACTTTTCAAATTGCGGCAAATCAATCGCTCGATCTTTTTCCTGTTCTAAAACTGCCAGATCTGCAATCAACTTTTTCTGATATCTCTGCCAAGGCGCATTTTCCCTCCACGCCTCATCAACTGCTTTTCGAAACTCTTTCTTTACACTTGAAATTGTCTCTTCTAATTCTTCAATAAGTAATTGTTCTAATTCCACACCCCAAGTCTCCTCCTTCGTATTGTTATAATATAACTTATAAGTAATATTTTCAACAGTTTTTTATATTTATTATATTCAAAACTTTATTTTATATTCAATTTGATAAACTTTCTCTACTCGCCTCCTCACACTTTACCATAACAAGATTTGCCTGCGTTAACAAACTATCCTGTGACAAAGAATACATTTCTCCACATTTCCTAATAAATAAGTTTTCTGAGATATCCCATATCTATAAACAAATAAATGATTTTTCGTGTTTCTCTGAAGCCAATCAATCAACACATTTCTCCATGTTAAATCCGACTCTCCCAGCGCCAAACCATATGTACAAATCGTATCCGCAGAATTGATTATATTCACCGCCTCAACAACCCGCATCCTGTCATATTCTTCATTAAAAAAAGGTTTAACAAACGCTCTTTTTCCATTTCTTGATAGAGGATATGCTGCTTTCCATTGATTTTCATTGTCAATTCCTAACGTTGGATCATCCCCTAATTTACCATGAATATGGATTATCTGAGGTGCCCGATATGAATATTGATCAAACGCTTTCTCCATAGCATAATCAAAAACCTCTGTGTAATTAAACGAAATCGCCTGGATATTTCTACGCAGCCCTGCATCTCTTATACTCATTGTAGAATTCACATTATGAGATATTCCTTTGTAAAACCCAGAAAACGAATCCACCATCTCATCATGAATTATTTTTTCTTTTGCTTCATCATTTATCCTTTTGAAAAAAAGTTTCTGTTCTCTATCTAGATATTCTCTCATATATACAGAAAAATCCCTGACACATTCAACAAACTCTTTTTCCGTTTTTAGGGATTGCGCATAATCACACATCTCCATCTCGAAATCACCCCAACGATCTATATCCAATGATATTTCTCTTTTGAATGCCTCAATAATAGGAGATTTCGAATCTGAATTAACCATCCGAGAATCTCGTATTCATACCACAATTAAATCAAAACCATTTCCAATCAAAAATAAAGTCATTTTATCCCCCTTGTATAATCTTCAAAACTATTCAGCTCTACTATTCCCGCCGTGTATCAAACAAAAGTAACAACTACTGTGCTGCATACGACAGACAAATCATCATCACAATTTTAAATGCGAATTTTGTCTCACTTTCGTACATGGGAATTTTTCAGAGGTTCTCAACTATCGACATTTTTTCTAGAAAAAAGAATTTGCAATAAGAACGATAACTATATAGAATTCCCCTCACCCCTATAAGTCATGCTCCCACACATGTCTTATAACCATTATTCTACACAAATCTACAATTTTTTCCAGCACCACCTGCAAAATAAATTCTACCGCTTCAACCTTTCCATCCAGCGCCTCGGAAAAGAAGTCATCATCCATCAGCTTCAGTCTGTCAATCCGATTCAGATACTCTTCCTGCCTGTTCAACTCCATCTTCGCCATACACTCCTCCTGTATTGCCCCGGGGTGATGGTTCATCCATCCAACCTTGTCGACACAAAAACCATATCACAGGTGAAAATACATTGTAAAGCGTAAGTTTGGAACATTTAGGAAAAGCACGCAAGAATGCGGGGTACAGGCGAAAATAAATTTTAAAAACGTAAAAAAACCGCCGAAAGCACTACGCTCCCGACGGTCTCCCATCCCTAATCTCTCCTAAATATATCTCTCGTATACACCTTGTCCGCCACATCATCCAGACAAGCATCATACCGGTTCGCAATGATCGCCTGCGACAGATCATTGAACTGCGCCAGATCATTCACAACTCTGCCGCCAAAGAATGTGCTACCATCCTCCAAAGTCGGCTCATACACGATCACGGTTGCGCCTTTCGCCTTGATCCGCTTCATGACTCCCTAGATGGAACTCTGCCGGAAATTATCCGAATTACTTTTCATCGTCAAGCGGTACACACCAACGACAACTTCCTTTTCCTTCGAAGCATCGTAGTCTTCATTCGGTCCATACGCTCCAGCAATCTCCAGCACTCGATCCGCAATATAATCCTTCCTCGTCCGGTTTGATTCCACAATCGCTTCAATCAGGTTCTCCGGCACATCCTGATAGTTCGCCAACAACTGCTTTGTGTCCTTCGGCAGGCAATATCCTCCATAACCAAAACTTGGGTTATTGTAATGTGTGCCGATTCGCGGATCCAAACACACACCATTGATGATCTGCTGCGTATCAAAGCCCTTCATCTCCGCATATGTGTCGAGCTCGTTGAAATACGATACACGCAGTGCCAGATATGTATTTGCAAAAAGCTTGACCGCCTCTGCTTCCGTATACCCCATGATCAGCGTGTCAATATTCTCCTTGATTGCGCCTTCCTGCAACAGCCCCGCATATGTATGTGCCGCCGCAACCAGTCTCTCATCATCCATATCCGTTCCAACAATGATACGGCTTGGGTATAAATTATCATACAACGCCTTTGATTCCCGCAGAAATTCCGGACTGAAAATAATGTTTTCACAACAATATTTCTTCCGGATGGATTTCGTATATCCCACCGGAATTGTGGACTTAATTACCATAATTGCAGATGGATTATACTTCATTACCAATTCAATGACCGATTCTACTGCAGATGTATCGAAGAAATTCTTCTGACTGTCATAATTCGTCGGTGCCGCAATCACAACAAAATCTGCCCCCGCATAAGCCTCCTCTGCATCCAATGTAGCTGTCAGATTTAACGTTTTCTCTGCCAGATACTTCCCAATATATTCATCCTGAATCGGACTTATGTGATGATTGATCTTCTCACACATACGCTTGCTCGCACCCATGACATTTGTCGGATTGACTGCTTTATCTGTACTGATCAGCACAAAACGGTCGCAGTGATTTCGGATTGCCGCAAGTGCGGTTTTATAAGTGCCAAATACGTTGTTTTTGATCGCCTCGCAAGGACTTCCCTCCATGAGTGGCACATGCTTGTGTGCCGCCGCATGGTAGACGATCTGCGGTTTATACTCTTCAAACACACGCTCGATTCTGCAGCTGTCACGTACCGATCCAATCAGTACAGTCAGATTCAGTTTCGGGAAGTTATGTCGTAATTCCTGTTCAATCTCGTATGCATTGTTCTCATATACATCAAAGATGATAAGTCGTTCCGGCCGGCTTGCCGCGATCTGTCTGCAAAGCTCACTTCCGATCGAGCCGCCTCCACCGGTTACCAGCACACGTTTGCCCTCGATATAGCCGGTTATACTAGCAAGATCTGTCTTGATCGGTTCTCTTCCGAGCAGATCTTCCATAGAGATCGGCCGGAGCTTACTCAGCTTCACATCACCATCCACAATCTGGTAGATACCTGGCACGGTCTTCACAACACAATCCGTCTCGTTACATATATTAAGTATCTCCCGACGCTCATCCTTTGTTGCCGTTGGAATAGCAAAGATGATTTGATCGATCTTATGCAGCAAATATATCGTCTCTTGTTCCTGCTACCGGAACACCCTCGATAAAACGTCCATTCTTGTTCTTATTGTCATCAATAAAACATTTCACAAGCATGTTGTTGAGCTTGGATGACCGCTGGATTTCCCGCATCAGCGTCTGTCCTGCCGCACCGGCTCCAATAACCATGACATTGTCCACCTGCTTGCCATGTGCCCGGTTTCGTTCTGTGACAAAGATACGATACGAATACCGCAGTCCGATCACACATACATATTCCAGAACAAATCCTAATATATAGTAGGAAATCGGCATACGCTGCAGGAAGATCGTGATTCCACACAGGTTGATCAGTCCTGCGATCAATGTCGCGTTCGTCATTGGCAGTAATTCACGGATGCCAAGGAACCGCCATATTCGTTTGTACATACTTGTGAGCCAGAAGACTGTCAGCGTGATAACCGTTCGAACCGGTATATATGCGATCCACGCTTCCAGATATTTGATATCAATTGCTGAGAACCGGCAGTCAAACCGCAACCACAATGCAACCGCATACGCAAAATTAACTACAATTGTATCGTACACCATAAGCATCACTGCGACAATATGCCAGTGCTGAATTTTGAACTTTTTCTCTGCCATGTTTCCCATTTCTCCCTGTCACCGGACGCCACGCCCGGAAATTTCATCTTTTGTTACCATTCATCTCCAAAAATATAGTATAGCAATTTGTGAATTGCAATAGACCTTGCAAAATTGACACTTGATCTGTCATAATTGGTATTCGTCCTTGTAAATAGGGAGTTTTCTGGCATACTTTCTGCATTTTCCGTTTGTGCAATTTGTTGCCTGAATGCGAGAATTTTTGTTGTGCTTTGACTATTTTTATTATATAATGAGGGCAGTGTTTTATGAAAGGAAGGTATTATACATGAAATTTGGTTACTTTGATGACGCAAATCGTGAGTACGTCATTACTTCGCCTAGAACTCCATATCCATGGATCAATTACTTAGGCACACAGGGGTTCTTCTCCCTGATTTCCAACACTGCCGGAGGATATTCCTTCTACAAAGACGCTCGTCTTAGAAGAATCACTCGTTACCGTTACAACAACGTACCTATTGATATGGGTGGACGTTATTTCTATATCAATGAGAACGGTACGATCTGGAACCCGGGCTGGTCTCCAGTGAAGACAGAGCTGGATGCTTATGAGTGCCGTCATGGTATGGGTTACACAGTAATCACAGGTAAGAAGAACGACCTGAAGGCTGAAGTAACATTCTTCGTACCACAGAATTACGACGGAGAAGTACAGCAGGTAGTTTTGACAAATGAGAGCGACAAAGCTAAGACATTCTCCTTCTTCTCATTTGCTGAGTGGTGTCTGTGGGATGCACAGGACGACTGCACAAACTTCCAGAGAAACTTCAGTACTGGTCGTGTAGAGGTAAAGGATTCTACCATCTACCACAAGACTGAGTACAGAGACAGACGTGATCATTACGCATTCTATTCTGTAAATGACACCATCGATGGTTACGATACAGACCGTGATGCATTCATCGGTTTGTACAATGGTTTCCACAATCCACAGGCAGTTGAAGCTGGTAAGGCTAACAACTCCTTTGCAGATGGCTGGTCACCAATCGCTTCTCATTATAAAGAGATCACACTTGCTCCGGGCGAGTCTAAGACACTCATCTTCATCCTTGGTTATGTAGAGATGCCAGTTGAGGAGAAGTTCGAAGCAGATGGTAAGACTATTAATAAGGTAAAGGCTCTTGCTATGATGGACAAGTACAACACACCTGAGAAGGTTGCTGCTGGTCTTGCAGAGCTGAAGGCTACTTGGGATAATCTCCTTGGCATCTTAAATGTTGACACACCAGATGACAAGGTTAACCGTATGGTTAATATCTGGAATCAGTATCAGTGTATGGTTACATTCAACCTTTCACGTTCTGCTTCCTATTTCGAATCAGGTATCGGTCGTGGTATGGGATTCCGTGATTCAAACCAGGATATCCTCGGTTTCGTTCACCAGATTCCAGACCGTGCAAGAGAGAGAATTATTGATATCGCTTCTACTCAGCTTGAGGATGGCGGCTGCTACCATCAGTATCAGCCACTGACCAAGAAGGGTAACTCCGATATCGGTGGTGACTTCTCCGATGATCCATTGTGGATGATCCTTTCTGTTTCCGCTTACATCAAGGAGACAGGTGACTGGGGTATCCTCGATGAGATGGTTCCTTATGATAACGACGAGTCTAAGGCAAAGCCAATGCTTGATCACCTGAAGGTTTCCTTCTACAAGATCGTAAATAACCTTGGACCTCACGGACTTCCACTTGCAATGCGTGCAGACTGGAATGACTGTATCAACCTGTCATGCTACTCTGACACACCAGGTGAGAGCTTCCAGACATATACAAACCCTAAGTTCGCTGCTGAAGGCGGTTACTCTAAGGTTGCTGAGTCTGTTATGGTTGCTACACTCTTTACCTATGCAGGTCCAAACTATGTATCTATCCTGAAGCACCTCGGCAAGGATGACGAGGCAACAGCTGCTCAGGCTGAGATCGATAAGATGAAAGCAAATATCATGGAATCCGCTTGGGATGGCGACTGGTTCATCCGTGCATACGATGCAAACGGCGAGAAGATGGGGTCTAAGGAATGTGAAGAAGGTAAGATCTTCATCGAGCCACAGGGCTTCGCAATCATGTCTGAGATTGGTAAGGATCAGGGCTGTGATATGAAGACACTTGCAGCTATCGATGAGAGACTGAATACAAAGCATGGTCTTGTACTGAACAACCCTGCTTATACAAAGTACTACATCCAGTACGGTGAGATCTCTACATATCCGGGCGGATACAAAGAGAACGCTGGTATCTTCACACACAACAATGCATGGATCATCTGTGCTGCTGCTTACGCTGGTCAGGGTGATCAGGCATTCAAGTACTACTCAGAGATCGCTCCTGCATTTACAGAAGAGACATCTGATATCCACAAGACAGAGCCATATGTATATGGACAGATGATCGGTGGTAAGGATGCTGGTTCTGATATCGGTCAGACAGGCAAGAACTTCGGTCAGGGTAAGAACTCATGGCTGACAGGTACAGCTGCTTGGAACATGGTAGCTATCTCCCAGTACATCCTTGGTGTACAGCCTGACTTCGACGGTTTGAAGATTGATCCTTCTATCCCTTCTGCTTGGGATGGTTTGAAGGCTTCCCGTCAGTTCCGTGGCGACACATATGATATCGAGGTTAAGAACCCAGATCACGTATGCAAGGGTGTTAAGAGCATGACTGTTGATGGCAAGGCAATCGACGGAAATGTAATCCCTGTTGCTGGTGATGGCAAGGCTCATAAGGTTGAGGTTGTTCTTGGTTAATTGATAACTAACGAGACAATTCACAGATAAAAATAGCAGCGGCTGCACATCGTGCAGCCGCTGTTTTTGTATGCAGTCACCACATAAAAAAGGCACCACCCGACAGGTGATGCCCTCATATGTAGAAATTCGGTCCTAAGTCCCGATTAGTCCTCGATACCGTTGTTCTTAAGGTAATTAACAACATCCTCTACAGTTGCCATAGCAGCTACGTCATCTGCAGGGATCTCACAACCATACTCCTCTTCCAAAGCCATAACAAGCTCATAAAGATCCAAAGAATCTGCGCCAAGATCATCCTTGAAAGATGTTGAGAGTTCGATTTCGCTCTCGTCAACGCTAAGCTGGTCTGCAATAATTTCCTTTAACTTTTCTAACATACTATTAGTCTCCTTTTACATTTCATTTTATAACTGCACTTGCATATCGGCTAAGTGACTCTCATACAGAAAATATACAACAGCCCTATACTATATGTCAAGCTAGTATTCGTATTTTTAATAAGCGGGGTTAAAAGGCAATCCGCTCAAACTCTGGTACAGGCATTGGCTTTGCAAAATAAAATCCCTGCGCGATATCACAGTTGGAATTCTTCAGGAAATCCACATGTGCCTTTGTCTCGACGCCTTCCGCGATTACCTGCAAATGCAGATCCTTCGCCATACCGATGGTGTGATTTACCACAATCTTGCCCTTCTCCGAAGCGATCTCACTATCAAGGAATTCCTTGTCGATCTTGATCGTATCGACCGAGATATTTCGAATCAGATTCAATGAGGAGAATCCGGAACCGAAATCGTCCACCTCCAGCTTAAATCCCAGCTTCTGAAGACGGTCAAGCACACGATTCAGCTCCTCCGGCTTGTCTAAAAACAGGGATTCTGTAATCTCCAGATTCAGCATATCCGGTGTGAGATCGTATTTGTGGATCAGCTCCATCAACGCCTTTTCCAGATCGTTGTGCTGAATATGATATCTCGATATATTCACGGATATCGGCACAACCGAACGTCCCTGATCCAACCAGCGGCGGATATTCTTACACGCCTCTTCCCACATGTATTCATCCAGCTTCAAAATAAAGCCGTTCTTCTCAAATAACGGAATGAAATCGTTCGGCGGGATCAAGCCCTTCTCTGGATGCTGCCATCTGCAAAGCACTTCGGCACCACACAGGGAGTTGTCCTTCAAACGATACTTCGGCTGCAGATACATCTGATATTGATGCTCGGTCAGCGCCTTCTCCATATCCTGCTCGATCTGTCCGGCACGCAGCATCTCCTCGCGGTAATGCTCATCATAAAATGCACAGAACTTCATGATATTACCCTTTACGGTACGCTCTGCCATCATCGCACGGTCGCACATCAGATTCACTGGAATACTTCGGTCGTCCACCAGATAAATACCGAACTTTGTCACGATATCATACTGGAATGGATTGTTGCTGATCTTCTTGCGCAGCTTCTCAATCTCTTTAATGATCTCGCCCTTTTTATCATAGCTCATATAAAAGACGAACATATCCGAATGCAATCTTGCGTAATTGTTCTGATTGCCATATGTCTCCTGCAATACCCGCGCTACAAAACGGAGCACCTGATCGCCCTCCGCAATACCGTGGATATCGTTAATATTCTTAAAACGCTCAATGTCTAACAACACAATTGCATAATTATTGTATAAATCCTGAATCGCAACCTGCGTCTGATCATAAAACCGAATCCGGTTCGAAATGCCAGTCAGCTTGTCCACCTCGTCTGGTGTATGGTTTATCAGCTTGACTGCCTGCTCCATCATATTCTGCATAACTACCTGCTCATTGTCGCCAAGTGCGACCAATGTTGCAAGCACAGCGTCTCTACCGTCAAACCATGCAATATCATGATAACGCCACGTTGCCACGCCATCAAGCAGCTCCTCATAACGCTCCCGCACCAGCGGTGCCTGTGTCTTGATATGCTGCATCGGGCAGTCCATACACGGAGTTTCCTTCGTACAAAGCACCTCATGACAAATCATGCCGACACGATTTCCCATCAATTCAATCGCCTTGTCATTCTGATACAGAATCTCAAAGCTGGAACGGTCAATGACGATGCTTGCCTCACATCCGGCATTTAAAATGGAGTGAATGACCTGCTTCGTCTCCTGCATGTTTAATTCATCGGTTATCATACCGAAATTCATATATTCGCTTCCTTTTATCAGGTAAATATTTATTTAGTAAACAACACAGATTTACTATAACAATGATGGAATTTTATGTCAATCGAAATCAGTCAAATACTTACAAATACTTGTGATTTTCTATGTTTTTACTAGATTCTTTTCCTCGTTTTATATAATTTTTTGGTTGACAGAATGTGTATTATTCACTATACTAAATAATAAGAATTATTACTATTTTATGATATAGTATCAATACTATTCGTATACAGATAATGTGCAGAGTACGTTAACTCATATATTGTTCAGAGTGTGTTAGCTCATATATTGTGCATACAGTGTATTAGTATATATAGTAACGGAGGTATCTATGGCAACAAGCAAATATAGTCATCAACGAGAATCAATTATAAACTTTCTGACGGGCAGAACCGATCACCCGACTGCGGATGCTGTCTACCAGTATTTGCGGAACGACCTCCCAACGATCAGTCTCGGTACGGTCTACCGGAACTTAAACCAGATGGCAGCGTCCGGCAGGATTCTGCGTCTGCATGTAGACGGAAAAACCGATCACTACGACGCCTGCACCGACCCACATGCCCACCTTTTATGTACGAAATGCGGTGCCGTGCGTGATATCCATATGAATTTCGAGGATGATCTGATTGCACAGGCTGCAGAAATCTCACCATGCCGCGTGGATGGCGTATCTGTATTGTTTACTGGTTTGTGTGAAGAGTGCGCAGACTGTGTCGACGATGAACTTTGATGGGTGATAAATCATAATTGGTGTTGAACTGTAATTGATGAAAAATCGCCGGTTCATAACAATTTCCCCAATATTTGACTTCTGTGTCTGTTTTACTGGGTAAATTATACGTAAAAACAAAAAATCCCCAACCATTTACGCTCTCAAGCAGCTTCCGGTTGGGGAATTTTTTGTTATATGAATTTATTCCCCAATCAGCCACTTTCTAGCCAGCTTCCAACTGGGGAATTTTTATTCTACTGCATTTTTTACCCAACAGTCACCCAATAATCAGTACTACTGCATCAGAATCATTGGGTTGATTGGCACACCATTCTTCATCAGCTCGAAAAATACATGTGTACCTTCCTCAGTATAGTAACTGCTTGGAGGAGCAACCTCGCCGATATTCTGCGCGGTTGTAATCGTATCACCCTCGGCGACAGTGACATTCATCAACTGTCCGTAGATTGCTTTGAATCCATTTCCCATGATTACGGTCACGGTCGTTCCGTGCTCTTTATCCTCGCTGACAGACTCGACAACACCCTCATAGGCTGCCAATACATTTTCGCCCTCATCTGCAGCGATCAGGATACCCGGATTGCAACGATAAGAACGAAGTGTCTTGAAGTATACGGTTGTGTCCATGCTGTATGGCAAGATGACCTTTCCATCTACTGGCCATACGAGCGTGCCACCTTCGTTGTAGGCATTCGCAACAACCACACCATCTTCATTGACGATCACGCCATCACTGCTTGTCTCTGCAGTCGCTTCAGATGATGCATTGCTGTCACTTGTACTTTCATCTGTATTTTGTGCGCTTTCATTTGCGCTGTTTTCTGTATCCACACTTTGTGCATCTTCATTTGCAGCTATTTCCTGTGCTGTCTGATTGTCCGCATCGGTATCACCAGCAACTGCTTCATCGGAATTTGCCTCTGCTGTTTCCGGCATCTCCACCTTTGTCTCAGCAACCTGTTCCGTTGTTTCTGTTACCTCCGGTGCATTCAGATCCACCGTCTGCTTGTCTACTCCAAACTCGCTTTTGTAAGTATTGTAATTATAGATTACCATCAGACCAACGAACGCCAGAACGCCTGTGCCTATCGCAATATACAGTCCCTTTGTCCGCAAAAATTCTTTGAATCGGTCCATACTCTGCCTCCTTTTGATTTGCTAATGCTAGTATGGACACATTATTTTCCTTTTATTCAATTATTTTCTTTTTGCTCGATTATTTTTCCTTTGGTGGCGATCACCGCACGCTCATAACGCGCCTTGACGGATTTGTAATTCTCCCTGCCCCATTTTGCGATATAATCTTCTTCCGTATAATATTGAAATTCCAGATCTGACGCCTGTATTACGGTCGCGTCTCCCATCGCATAATACACCTTCGTCCGAAGCGCGACCGCCTGTGCCTGCAAATAGCTGTCATCCGCGCTTGCATCCACGATTCCCGGCATGATATGCGCTACATATTTTTCCACATCCACCAGCTCATTTCCCGCTTTCGTCTGCACCAGCACATCTCTCCCGGTTGAAATGCGTTCCAGCGAGACAGTCCCGTCCCCCTGCTTTCCATTCACGCAGAATGTGACGAGACACGGCACCACGATTGCACAGACAACCGCCACTAAAATATATGGAAATACTTTCATATACAACAACCCTTTTCTTGCTCGTTTTATTATATGTACAAACGCGGAGCAGCATGCTGTATTTTTGTATGTGTGCTCGCGATTGCTTCCGGCTTGACATATTCCGTATAATGTCTATAATAATAGCAGAGTGTTTGTCATATATGGCTGCGCGAAGGGGCACACCACCACGGGTGTGGTTTTTTCGCGTGGCTTTTTTGATATTTTATAAACGGAGGTTTCAAATATGGAGAATAACAACGATGTTTTCATGCTTGGCGGACATGAGTTTCATTCCCGCTTTATCTTGGGTTCCGGAAAATACAATTCCCACCTGATCCGTGCGGCAGTCGAATATGCCGATGCCGAGATCGTCACGCTCGCCCTGCGCCGTGCCAATACCAGACCAGAAGAGAATATTCTGGACTTTATCCCGAAGAACGTAACGCTGCTGCCGAACACATCCGGCGCAAGAAATGCAGAGGAAGCAATCCGTATCGCCCGCCTCGCCCGTAAAATGGCTGGCACTGATTTCGTCAAGGTCGAGATCATGCGCGATTCCAAATACCTGCTTCCTGACAATCAGGAGACGATCAAAGCGACAGAAGTCCTCGCGAACGAAGGCTTTGTCGTTATGCCTTACATGTATCCAGACCTGAATGTTGCCCGTGATCTGGCAAATGCAGGCGCCGCCTGTATCATGCCGCTCGCATCGCCGATTGGTTCCAACAAGGGTCTTGCAACGAAAGATTTCATCCAGATTCTGATTGATGAGATCGACCTCCCGATCATCGTCGATGCCGGTATCGGACGCCCTTCACAGGCTTGTGAAGCAATGGAAATGGGTGCCGCTGCCATCATGGCAAATACCGCGATTGCAACTGCCGGTGATATCCCGATGATGGCAAGCGCATTTAAGGATGCGATCATCGCCGGTCGTAAAGCTTATCTGGCAGGACCTGGGCGCGTACTCGACAAGGGCGGCGCAGCTTCCGATCCTCTGACCGGATTTTTGCGATAGGAGGAAAATAACGAATGGAACAAGAATATACAATAGATAATTCCTACCTCTCCCCGGAAGCGCAGAAGCGCAAGAAGGACTTGGAGGAAAACCCGGCATCCCGTACCAACCATATGGAATATATGGACGGCATGGAAGTGCTGGATTCTGATATCAAGGACAAGGTGCGCGCAGCCATGCAGTCCTATGATTACAACGCTTACACTGATGCGGATGTCCGCACAGCCCTTGCAAATGCGAAGCAGGGACACTGTGGCATTGAAGATTTCAAAGCACTTTTATCCCCTGCCGCACTTCCACATTTGGAGGAAATGGCTGCTCTGGCACAGAAGGAGCGGTTGGCACATTTCGGCGACTGTGTATACATTTTCACCCCGCTATACATTGCAAACTATTGCGAGAATTACTGTGTATACTGCGGTTTCAACTGCTACAACCACATTCACAGAAAGAAGCTTACCGAAGCAGAAATGGAAGCAGAGATGAAGGTCATCGCAGATTCCGGCATTGAGGAAATACTGATGCTGACCGGCGAGAGCCGCGCCGTAAGTGACGTGAAATACATCGGCGAAGCGTGCAAGCTGGCGCGGAAATATTTCCGGAATATCGGTCTGGAGATCTACCCGGTCAATACTGACGAATACCACTATCTGCATGAGTGCGGTGCCGACTACATCACTGTCTTCCAGGAGACTTACAACCCAGACAAGTATGAGACGCTTCATCTGATGGGACACAAGCGTGTATGGCCATACCGTTTTGACGCGCAGGAACGCGCGCTTCGCGGTGGCATGCGCGGTGTCGGATTCTCCGCGTTGCTCGGACTTGATGACTACCACACAGATGCACTTGCGACAGCCCTGCACGTCTATTATTTACAGCGAAAATACCCGCATGCAGAAATGTCTATTTCCTGTCCGCGTCTGCGCCCGATCATCAACAACGACAAGATCAATCCAAAGGATGTCCATGAAAATGTCCTCTGCCAGATATTATGTGCTTACCGGTTGTTCCTTCCATTTGCAGCAATCACGGTTTCTTCCCGCGAGGAAGCGCGTTTCCGCGATGGCATCATCCGCATCGCCGCAACTAAGATTTCCGCAGGCGTATCGACCGGTATCGGTGACCACAAGGAGAAATACGAAGCACACGAAGTAACAAAGATAGATTCTGTCCAGAAAAGTGCGAACAATAGCGCACAGACAGACGATGGTCTGGCATGCGCAAATGACGGTTCACCGGCTGATGCTGCAGATGCTGGTGATGAGCAGTTCGAGATTGCTGACAATCGTAGCTTCGAGGAAATCTACGATGCCATCCGCGCGCAGGGCATGCAGCCGGTATTGAACGACTACTTGTACACAGAGGAATACCATAATTAGGTTGTGGGGATTCTAATTTAGACTGGTAACATCATGGCTTTATTAGTTATTGGTTGGGGAAATTTTAGCTATTTAGATTTTTTACCCAAGTTTCCTTAATTTAATTGTCTACTTGTTGGGGAGATTTCCTACAATACTGAAGTGGTAAACTAATTTTGGACACAGAGGGGGGTATTTTGGGACACAGATAT